>Ga0255052_10000127_pt1 | contig 56133 bp, 49 predicted proteins | sample JV7_2_21_MG_FD_188632 | JGI IMG/M metagenome (GOLD analysis project Ga0255052, IMG submission 188632) | Seawater microbial communities from Jervis Inlet, British Columbia, Canada - JV7_2_21 | ecosystem: Environmental > Aquatic > Marine > Inlet | place: Canada: British Columbia | collected...
AGGCGGTTTGCCCGCTTTTTGAGCAAACCGGCCGTGAGTCCGACGTTGCACGGGGGAAACTGGCTCTTCTGGATGGGCTCATGCAAGAGATGTTCAAAAACCCAAAAGGGGTATCCAATCGACTTGATCGCTGCCTTCTCTGCGGTTCATGCGCCGCCAACTGTCCCAGCGGAGTGAGTGTTTTGGAAATTTTCATCAAAGCCCGCGCCACCCTATCGGGCTTTATGGGGCTTTCTCCCTCAAAAAAAGTGATCTTAAGAGGGATGTTGGCGCATCCGGAAACGTTTGATTGGGTTTTGGCGTGGGGGTCAAAATTCCAAAAAATCTTTACCCGGCCGGCAAACGATCTGATCGGTACTTCCTGTGCACGGTTTGTTTCCCCATTGTTATCGCGTCGACATTTTCTTCCTCTGGCACCGGTACCGTTTCATCAAATGGTGACTCAAATAAGCACCGGTGTCGGACACTCCGGCTTAAAAGTCGCTTTTTATGTAGGTTGTCTGATCGACAAAATATTCCCACGCATCGGGGTCGAAACGGTCAGCGTTCTGAATCAGCATCAAGTGGGGGTTTTTATGCCAAAAACACAGGGATGTTGCGGCATCCCCGCGATTTCAGCCGGTGACACGGAGACATTTAACCGGCTTGTTCGTTACAATCTAAATCTATTTGACAGTGAAGACTTTGATTATCTGGTTACGTCCTGTGCCACCTGCACATCCACCATAAAAAAAATCTGGCCGATGATGCTCGTGGACAAACAGGGCGATGTCAAAGCAAAAGCTCGAAGATTGTCTGAAAAAACCATGGATATCAACCAATTTCTGGTCTTGATTACAGGGTTGAAAAAGAGTGAAACAATAAAAAGAGGTGAAGCGATCACCATAACATATCATGATCCCTGCCATCTCAAAAAAACCTTGGGCGTATCGAGTGAACCAAGGGCCCTAATTCAAACCAATTCCCGGTATTGCTTTAAAGAAATGCCCGGAGCGGATGCGTGCTGTGGATTGGGGGGAAGTTTTAATCTGCAACATTATGAACTCTCATCCGATATTGGAATGCGAAAGAGAAACCATATCAAGATCTCCGGGAGTTCAACAGTTGCCACGGGATGTCCGGCGTGTATGATTCAGCTTTCAGACATGCTCTCGCGGTCAGGAGACCATATTGCAGTTAAACATCCCATCGAAATATATGCCGAAGCGATTAAGCTTTCCGGTTCGGGTATCTTTTGATATCTTTATCTTCATTTATTTTCCTGATCCGCAGTATTTAAATTAAGGAGAGGATATGCGATCTTTTGAAGACCGATTGATAGGTATCTTGAAAACTAACGGTGTAGATTTTATGTGCACCCTCCCCTGCGACAGGATTAAGTTTCTGCTCGAAAGGATCAAAAAAGAGCTCTTCCATATTCCCCTGACAAGAGAAGAGGAAGGGGTCGGCATTGCTGCAGGGATAGCACTTGCCAGAAAAAGGCCTGCCATGTTCGTCCAGAGCTCTGGTATTGGCAATATGATCAATGCTCTTTTATCCCTGACCGGCTTTTATGAGTTACCTCTTGCACTTTTTGTCAGCCAACGTGGTATTTATAAAGAAGGAATTGCAGCTCAAATACCGATGGGGGAAAGGCTTCCTGAAATATTAAAAGGCGCCGGCATCGCCTGTTCTACGATCAGCACCGCTGACGATGTCAGTATCGTGGAATATAAACTTCCCGGGGTGTATGAGCAAAATAAGATACATGCATTTCTTCTCAGTCCTGCTGTTTTTGAAACGACAGATACCCGGGATCCAGGGCCGTGGGCGGGACTCCAAAGGTATGAGATCCGACAACAGGGGTTGAATGAAAAGATCAATTGCCAATACTCTCCTAAATTAACGCGATATGATATCTTGAATGCGATAGCGCCGAATCTTGATTCCAAAGTTATTGTTTGCAACCTTGGAATTCCGTCAAAAGAGCTATTTGAAATAAAACATCAACCTTCAAATTTCTATATGCTGGGAAGCATGGGAATGGCGACTCCGATAGGCCTCGGAATAAGTCTCGCTTCTGACAAAGAGGTTGTTGTGATAGATGGGGACGGCAGTATCCTTATGAATCCGGGCACTCTTGCAACAGCCGCCCACTTTAATCCCTCAAACCTTATCATATGTGCTATCGATAACAGATCCTATGGATCCACAGGCGGACAGCCGACATTGACCGGTTCGTGTGTCGACCTTGCAATGCTTGCAAAAGGTTTTGGTATTGGAAATGTTATTAAGGCGGCAGACAAAAAGCAGCTTATTGAGGCAATTAAAAAACCAACGGAAAATTTAAAATTCGTTCATGGGCTTGCCCTTCCGGGCAACGCAAAAGTCTCCAATATCCCGCTGCACTACCTGGATGTCAAGAAACAGGTGATGGAGTTTATAAAGAAATAGAAAAGAAAATGTGTGGATATTCGGTCTCTTTTTGGTCTATATTTGAATTTTTTCCTTAATCGCCTTGATTATGGCCAGGCAGGCTTGGTTTGCATCTGCCACAACAGCCACATCTGCCATCTTCATCATAGTCGCATTTGGATTCTTATTGACTGCAATAATGAAGTCTGCGTCACCTAGGGCAGCCGTGTGTTGGATGGCACCACTAATTCCGAAAGATATTAAAATTTTAGGACTGATCTGCCTTCCCGCCTGCCCAACCAGCGTATTCGGGCCCGACCAGCCGGCATGGACTACAGGACGGGTCGCGCCGACCTCGCCATCCATCAGGTGTGCCAGTTCAAAAATTTTTTTAAATTTCTGTTTGCTTCCCATACCGCGCCCACCACAAATTACGACGCTCGTATCTTCGATCTTGTGTCCCTTTTTGGGGAGCCGCTCGGAGCGAATCAGCCGAACGCGTTCCATCGGCAAATCATCCGGTATCGACATGGATATAATCTCACCCTTCGCATCGGCATTGTGGGGGATCTCCTGAAACGTTCCCGCTCTGACTGTTGCAACCTGAGGTTTGTTGTTCGGTGTCAAAATTTCTGCAATGAGGTTGCCGCCAAACGACGGGGACGTTTGAATCATTAGACCGTCTTTATTAATATCGAGGTCAATACAATCCGCCGATAAACCCGTCTTTAAACGTTTTGCGACCTTGGGAGCATACTCCTTTCCAAAACATGTAGCGCCGATCAGGAGGATCTCCGGCCTATGCGCCTCAACCAGCCTTTCCATGAGTCCGGTATAGGCTTCAATACTGTATTGTTTCAACTGCGGATGATCAACAACGTATACCTTTTCTGCACCATGGGCAATATATTCGGCGACATACTCGCCAACATCATATCCGAAAACGATTGCACAAATTGAACCGCCCGTTTTTGGAGCCAACTCACCCGCCCTAGCCAGCAATTGCAGTGTGACGCGGTTCTGAAAATAGTTGCGGTAATCGCCAAACACCCATATGTCATGGTTTAAAGTTTTCATCATTTCTCATTTGAAATTTAGTGAAGCGGACGGCACCTCTGTTGAAGCGATGCTATGGATGATCATGTGTTTTCAAGTCCTTGCTCATGGCACCACCGATTCTGTCTCCAAATCTAGTAAAAAGCTCGTTAACTATCCTTTTCACAGCACCTTTCAACACAATATTCTCCTTTTCTGTGGAAGGAGAATATACGCGAATAATTTTGGTCGGAGAATGTTTTAGCGCCACCAGCCCAGGGTCAAGCCCCAAATCATCAGCTCCGAGGGTATCCACATTCGGGTAATCAAACGCCTGTTGCACCCCCCCCAAGGATACGTGCCTCGGTACGTAATAATGGGGAGAAATTGTCACCAAGCCGGGAAGATCCATCTCCAGAATTTCAAGGAAGTCATCGGTCTGCCTTTCCAAACAGAGGGCGTGCGTCGCCAGATCAAGTTTTTCCGCATTTGCAACACCGGGAATTCCCAACTCCTCTGCAAGCTGGGGGCCGACCTGTGCTGTTTCGCTGTCAGAGGTCTGGTCTCCGCAAAGCACCAGATCGAAATCCGGACATTTCTTTTTAATGGCCCGTGCAAGGATAAGCGAGGTTATATGGGTATCTGCTCCGGCCATCCGTTTGTCCGTAAGAAGTACACCCCTGTCCGCTCCCATTGCCACTGCCTCATAGAGCACCTCTTCTGCCATTAGCGGGCCCATGCTAAAGACCGTAATTTTACCATTGTGCTGATCGGCTAGCTGTAAGGCCGCCTCAAGTGCATGTTTGCAGGAAGGATTCATCATACCTTCCGCAAGCTCCCTCCGCAGCGTTCCTGTTTTTGAATCCCATGGTAGCTCCGATACGATGGGTACCTGTTTTATGCACACAACAAGATTTAACATAATAAAACCACAGTCAGATTTTAATCAATTCGCTTTCTACGCCCTACCTTAAGAAAGTACCGACTAGCTCGGCTGGGTCAAAACCGCTCGTGAAATCACCACCTGCATGATCTCATTGGTTCCCTCATAAATTTCCGTAACCTTCGCATCCCGGAAATATCGCTCCACATCATACTCTTTGCTGTAACCGTATCCCCCGTGAATCTGGACGGCTTTTTCTGTCACTTTCCTGGCGACCCGACCACAAAACAATTTGGCCATTGAAGCCTCGGCGGTGAAGGTCACAGAGTCGTCCTTCATCGCACACGCCCGATAGAGCAGGAGCCTCGCAGCATCGATCTCAGTCGCCATGTCCGCAATATAATTTTGTATCGTCTGGAACCGGGAAATCGGTTTCTTAAACTGCTGTCTTTCCTTTGCATACCTGACCGATGCCTCAAATGCAGCCTGCGCGATTCCCAGCGCCTGGGCGGCAACGCCTAAACGCCCGGCATCCAAACTCTCCAGGCCGATTTTAAGTCCATCGCCAGCTTTTCCAAGAAGATGCATCGAGTCGACACGGCAGTCTTCAAGAAAAAGAGAAGAGACCGGATTTGCCCGCATACCGCACAAATCCTCAATCTCGCCAACTGAGAACCCGGGCGTCTCCTTTTCAATAATGAAGACGCTAGGTGCCTTTCTATCGGACCCGATATCGGTGATGGCAAAAATAAGAGCCAGCCCGCACACTCCGCCATTCGTTACAAATATTTTTGTCCCGTTGACGATATATTCATTCCCATCAAGGGTCGCATAGGTCTCCACACCGGAGGCATCAGAACCGGCGTTTGCTTCCGTGAGACAGAAAGCCCCGATTCGTTCGCCGCTGGCAAGGGACGGCAGAAATCGTTCGCGCTGTTCCTCGGTCCCAAATCTTACAATCGGATAGGCACTAACACCATTATGAACCGTTATGCACAGCCCCACGGCAGCGGAAACTCTGGACAGTTCCTCAATGGTAATCGCATAACTTATACTGTCCAAGCCGGCACCGCCATATTTTTCAGGAACCTGGAGTCCGAAAAAATTTAACGGCTGCATTTTTTCAACAATCTCCCACGGGAACCTGGCCTCTCGGTCCAACTCGCTGACAATGGGACCGAGCTCTGCCTCGGCAAACGCTCTCACCGATTTCCGAATCACTTTATGTTTCAGGCAGGGATTAAAATTCATACAATAACCCTATGCTGTTTGATTTTCGTGAACACAGAGATATTTGATTATAGTGGATGGACGATGATGTCAAGCTTGATGGCAAACTAAAAAGCCTGACCCTTAAAATATATTCTTACTCAAAATAGTTCATCCTTTGAAAATCTGACGCCCATAATTCCTGCTCTTTGAATTTTGCTGATTATCTCATTATTTTTTTATTGACAATTTTTTGACACCGCTTTTAATCTGATAACATATAGAAAATAATGGCAACCTTTTGTGAACTCCACTTTTGAATTCCGGTGGTCGTACTCGCGAACCAGACACGTTACACCCATATGAAAGGAGATCGACCGATGTATAGACGCAGCAAAAATATTCTAACCCGACCCGAATGGTCCATAAACCGGGCCCTATACAAATCAATGGGTTACAGCGACTTTGACCTCGACCGTCCGATGATTGGGATCGCCAACTCATGGAATCGGGTGGTGCCTGGCCATTATAACCTCAACCAGGTTTCAGAGTACGTCAAGCAAGGAATCTTTCAAGCCGGTGGTACGCCTGTAGAGTTTGGCGTCATCGCCGCCTGCGACGGCATCGCCCAAGGCCACAAAGGTAATTATTACGTTCTGCCCAGTCGGGATCTAATCGCCAACGATATCGAGACGATGATTGAGGTCCATCGTCTGGACGGGATGGTCTTGCTGGGCTCCTGTGATAAAATAGTCCCGGGAATGCTAATGGCGGCCGCCCGGCTTGATGTACCGTCAATCATGGTTGTTGGCGGACCCATGGAGGGCGGCTGCATGTTCGATGGCCGGTCCGCAGATGGTACCTCGCTGACCGAAGGGTTGGGCATGCTTAAGTCAGGCAAAATCGACGAGATGGCCTATCGGATGCTGGAGGATAAGGCTGCGCCGACCTGTGGCTCCTGCTCTTTTCTGGGAACGGCCAATACCATGTGTTGCCTGGCAGAGGCAATCGGTTTGAGTCTCCCCGGCAGTGGGACGATACCGGCCACCTTTGCCGATCGGTTCCGGGCCGCCCAGGAATCCGGACGGCGAATCGTTAAGATGATCGAACAGGAGGTGAACGCAAGACAAATCCTCAACCTGTTGAGTTTAGAAAACGCAGTTCGGGTGAACTCGGCCATCGGCGGATCAACCAACGTTGCTTTGCATATTCCGGCCATAGCCCGGGAAGCCGGCCTTGACGTGGACCTTGACCTGTTCGAAACATGGAGCAGGACCACGCCTCACCTGGCCAAAATGAACCCAGCCGCCTCTCCGAACGTTCCCGACTTCCATGATGCGGGTGGGATTCCAGCGGTAATGAAACAGATCCTGCCGTTGCTCAATCAAAACGTCCTAACCGTTTCCGGAAAGACAGTAGCCGAAAATGTCGCCGGCGCTCCAGACCCCGACGGTCGGATCATCCGGCCCTTAAAAAATCCTTGGAGCCGTGAGGGCGGTCTTTCAATTCTCCGTGGAAACCTGGCCCCGAACACCGCCGTCACTAAACCGGCCGCGATCCAACCCGAAATGCACGTTTTCACCGGCAAAGCCCGGTGTTTCGACTCCGAGGAGGATGCGAACCAGGCAATTCTAGACGGTCGGATCATAGAGGGCGACGTTGTCGTCATCCGATATGAGGGTCCAAGGGGCGGGCCGGGTATGCGGGAGATGTATAAGGCCATGAAACTGCTCTACGGCCAAGGCCTGGCCCTAAAGACGGCCCTTATTACCGACGGTCGCTTCTCCGGCACCAATAGCGGATGCTTTGTCGGCCACATTTCCCCTGAGGCGGCCGCAGGCGGTCCCTTGGCCATCGTCAGGGATGGAGATGAGATAACCATCGACATTCCCAATCGCGATCTGCATCTGGACGTTCCCAAAGTCGAGATCGAAAGACGACTGGGCAGTTGGACACGGCCCGGCATTAAATACAAAACCGGCTGGTTGGCCCTTTACGCCCATCTGGTCGAATCAGCTGATAAGGGAGCTGTTTTAAGGTTTCCGGAAGAAATTTAGTTCGATCGAGCCAATGAACAAAAATGTTGGCAGAAGCCCTTTGTTTGGCATCATCCCGTTATCAAGATGTTCCAGGTCCTGTCTTTTGATGTTAATCGGTATTTGCAGTATGATTTTTCTTTCTTGTCACCTGACAAGCGTCTCGCATTCAGGTGGAAATCCCGAACTTTGGCAGGATATAGGCCTGAAGGAGAAACCAGACACCGAAAATGATAAAAACAATAAAAATTTCCATCATTGTTTTACCCCTGAATAAGTCTCCCGACTGCAAGTTGTGCAGGATCGTTCCTTTTTAAATGTTAGTTTTCTGTTTCGGTTGACAAATATCTCTCTTCGATCAGGTTCGCTAGCGCTTCAATATCTTCCAAACCAAATGTTGGAACATCCAAAGTTGTATCAGTATCCGTCACCAGCGCAATAAGGCTGTCATCATCTCCACAAAGCGGTTTGCTGTTTCTTGCGGCTCGTAGGATCTCGATTTTCGGCTTCCTTTCTCTCTTAAAACCTTCGGTGATAACCAAATCCATATCCATAAAATATTTCTTATGAGCGTCTATCGATTCATCCTCATGATCCTTGACCATTGTAAGCATGCCGGGCGACACAACAACAACGGTATCCGCACCTGCTTCTTTGTGTCGCCAGCTATCTTTTCCTTTTTTGTCGAGATTGAACCCATGATGTGCATGTTTGATGATGCCGATTCGGTAGCCTCGCTTTTTGAGTTCTTTAATCAGCTTTTCAACAAGAACCGTTTTCCCTGAATTCGATTTTCCAACAATTGAAATGATAGGGACTTTCATAAATTAACACCGATAAATTTTTTACACGCAACAGACAAAACCGTATTTTTCATTTGGAAAGATATTTTACTCGTGTGTTTAACCTTTCATCTCTTTTATTTTGTCCGTAAGTTCCGGAACAAAATCAAGAATATCTGCTACAACCCCAATGTCTGAAACCTGAAAGATCGGCGCCTTAACATTTTTGTTTATCGCAATCATAAAGGGGGCGCCTTTGATCCCACCAAGGTGCTGGAATGATCCGCTGATGCCGAGGGCCATGTAAACTTTCGGTCGGACGGTCTGACCGGAAGTGCCGACCTGGCGTGACTTTTCGAGCCACTTTGCATCCACAATCGGTCTGGAACAGGAAACATCTGCACCCATCGCTTCAGCCAGATCACGGATTATTTCTATATTATCTTCATCTTCAATCCCTCTGCCCACCGAAACCAGGGTCTCAGATTTAGTGATATCGACATCCCCAACCTCAGCTTCAACAATTTCTATAAAACGACGGGCACCTCCGGGGAGCCCCCCTGTCAACGCTTCGGTTGTTTTATCAACAACCTCCCCGGTTTCTCCTTTACTCTCATCCGCTTTGAATGCCCCGGCACGAACAGTGATGACGGCACCGGTCGAAATATCACATCGCACATGGGTGCTCACCATTCCGCTGTATTCCTCCCGAATCGCCTTGAGCTTGCCGCCCTCTATACCTTCAAAAGAAACCGCATCCGGAAGATAGGCGGCATCAAGTTTTACGGATAATCCAGGTGCAAGATCCATCCCAAAATGTTCGTTCGGAACAAGGACGATATTTCCTTTTGGCAGGATACGGGACAGCAGTCCCCGAATCACCTCTCCATTTGCATACGATAAGTCCCTGTTATCGATTTTCCATACATTTTGATAGGAAGAAGCCACTTCATTGCAGACCGAATCTAGATCGGTTCCTGATCCAATAACCAATGCAGTCACCGAAGCGTCCGGGTCTATTTCATGGGCTGCGGTAACCAACTCGAGAGCCGAATCATCAAGGCCCCCCCCTTTGTGAAGAATATATGAAAAAATCTGCAGAGCCATTACTTGATACCTCCTTTTGATTTCAATATCTCAATCAATTTTTCCAGAATTTCGCCGGTGTCACCTTCCAGAATTTCGGCCCCTTCACCGAGATCCGGTACAAAATAATCGACACGACTTATTTTTGCTCCGGATTTTCCAACCAAATCAGGGGATAAACCGATATCTGAAGCACCAAAAACCGGAATTTCAACCGAGGCAACTTTTCGTATTCCTCTTATCCCCACGTAACGCGGTTCGTTTATACCGGTTTGAATCGAAAGAACACACGGAAGGTCTATCTCGTTCATCTCCTGGTTTCCGCCGGCGATTTCGCGGCCGACCTTTATGGTTCTATCATTTATCACTTCGATATGGTTGACAAGGGACGCAAAGGGCCAATCGAGCATGGCGGCCAGCATGCCTCCCACTTGGCCAGCCCCGTCATCTGCCTGGACACCGGTAAGGATCAGGTCATAGCTTCCTTTCTCAATCGCAGCTTGTAAAATACGGACAAGTCCTTTTCCGTCGGATTCCTCAAAAGCTTGATCCGAAAGATGTATCCCTTTATCTGCGCCCATGGCCATCTCTCGTCGAATAATTTCTTCCGCTTCTTCACCACCAACAGAAACCACCGTCACGCTTCCTCCAACTTTATCCCGAATCTGAATGGCCTCTTCAACCGCATAGTTGTCCCATTCGTTTACAGAATAGACAAGATCATCCCGTTCAATGTCAGATCCGTCTTTATTGACCTCAATCTCGTTTTCCGCCGTATCCGGAACCCTTTTCACACATACCAAAATCTCCATATTCCGCCTCCAAATCGTTATTCATAACCATTCTATTTTTAAACGATCATATGACGATCGACCAGCTCAACCAGATCGATCACCTCCATTTTTCCTTCCATCCCGGTGGTTTTAATGGCATCTTCAATATTCACCATACAAAACGGGCAAGCGGTCACGATCACGGTAGCACCGGCCTCTTTCGCCATCTCAACCCTTAATCTCCCCATCCTCGTCTCTTCGATCGGCTCATAAAATAGCATCAAACCACCACCACCGCAACAGAACGAACGATCCCTGCATTTAACCATTTCCACCCTTTTGATCCCTGCAATCGCATCCATGACTTCCCTTGACGCATCATAGACACCATTGTGCCGACCCAAATAGCATGGATCGTGATAGGTGTAAACAGCGCGGCTATCTTCTATGGGTTTCAAATGAATTTTTTCAGAGGCGATATGCCTTTTCATCACTTGGCTGATATGTTCCACAGGCGGAATCCCATTATAATCGTTCTTTAGGGCATTAAAGGCGTGCGGATCAGCAGTGATGATATTTTTGACACCTGAGCCGCGGATCGAAGCAATATTTTGATCTCTTAATTGGAGGAAAAGCATCTCCTCACCAAATCTTTTGACCTCATGCCCGCTATCTTTCTCTGCGGGTCCCAAAATTCCGAAATCAACACCAGCGCCACATAAGACCCGAACAGCCGCCTGACCGATCGCCTGTATTCGGTCATCATAGGAAGTAATGCTGTCCACAAAATATAAAGTATCTGCTTTAACGTCTTTTTTTAAAATTTTTACGGCATTTGCTGCCATGAGATCCTTTGCCCAGTCCGCCCGTTTCCGCTCCATCTTGCCATACGGGTTTCCCCGCTTCTCTAAGGCGCCGAGCGGTTTTTGCAGTGACTGGGGAACGATTCCCACATCTACCAGACCCCTTCTCACATCGACGATCTTGTCTATATACTCGATCATCAGCGGGCATTCCTCTTCACAAGCCCCACAGGTTGTGCATGACCATATCTCATCCTCCTCAAGGATATGCCCGATTAAATCTCTCTCCTTGATTGAGGCGCCAAACAGCGGATATTTATCAAAAGCATAATCGCGGCATTTAATAGAGATGAACCTGGGAGATAATGGACGACCGACGGCAGTAGCCGGACAATGATCCGAACATCTCCCGCAGTCTGCGCATGAATAAAAATCGAGCATATGTTTCCATGTAAAATCTTCAAATTTTTTAACACCAAAGGACTCACTCGTTTCAAGCTCTTCTTCTGCCACACCCCATTTCACCGGCTTGACCGTTCCTTTGTTCAGCTTCATGAGAAATACATTGGGGAGGGATGTGATCACATGAAAATGTTTTCCCAACGGAAGAAAACAAAGGAAAAAGAAGAAGATCAACTCGTGGGAAAAATAGGCGACAAGGTGAATATTCTGAAGTGAACTCAGCGGCGTTTTTATAAAGATCATGGCAGCGATTCCGGTGATGGTCCCCGGTATCGGGATTTCTATTCCAAACCCCTTTTGGATTTGTGCGGCAATAAAACTTCCCTCAAAAATTCCGTCAGATACCATAAGCCCTGATATCATAAACAACACCAGTATCGCTTCCCCCGTGTGTCCCTTGCCATACTTTGGTGGGACCGAATATCTTTCAGGTTGAAAAAATCCCCTACGGATCGCGGCTATGATGCATGATCCAAAAACAATGGTACCTGCCAAATCTTTAAACAGGTCATAAATGTTTCCCAGGGTGCCTTCGAATCCCGGCAGGGAAAAGCCTTCGAAAATCCCGAGCATCACCAACGTAATCGAACGAAGCGATATGATCACAAAACCGGCAAAAATGAGAATATGCAAGATGCCGGCAAAGAGATACCTTGGCTGGCGATATTGAAAGATTGCTATTCTAACCGTATTTTTGGCCCGGTCCATGATCCGGTCGAGTCTTGGATCGGCTGCAGCATTCAGAAGGGGAGCAATCCTTCGAATAATTAAATACGTAAATATACCGATGCCAAAAATTAGAATAAAAACCGAAAAAATCACGGTCGGTATGCCAAAAAAAGATGCTTCAGCCGGAGAAATCAAAGCGGTTCCCATATCCGTGGCCCTCTCCTTTCCTCGCACTCTTTGGCAGGCAGCCATGGGGGTGTTAAATGAATGAACGTTCATTCATTTCTTATAAATGTGCTATCTCCCTGTCAAGAAAAAAATAGGCCGAAAATCCGATGATTTCAACCCTTGCCGCTAATCCAGCACGTCTGCATTCTTGACAATATGATTATTTCCAGCTACGGATATCCTTGTTTTAAATCAAAAGCGCTTACGCCTCTCGTTATGCAAAAAATTTCAGCTCGCCCTATGCTGAATACGGGTCTTCGTAAAATATAGAGTGTCAAACTTGAGTGTTCAATAAACCTAGGAGGAGGGAGACATGACCGACCATACGACCTATAAGGATAAACCGTGGCTTGCTCATTATGAAAAAGGAGTTCCGGAAAATATTATCTATGAAGAAACATGCCTTCCTGAATTTTTAGAGGCTTCTGCTCAAAAGTTTCCGGACAAAACCGCCCTGATTTTTCAAGGGTACACCATCTCCTATGCCAAGCTCAATGAGATGGTCAACGCCTTTGCCGGTTGCCTGACCGATTTTGGTATAAAAAAAGGGGAGAGCGTCGCTGTACTTTTACCCAACATCATTCCTTGTTTGGCCAGCTATTATGCCATATTGAAAATCGGTGGCATTGCGGTGATGAACAACCCGCTATATTCAGATCGGGAACTGGAACACCAGTTTAATAATTCTGAATCAAAAGTTCTCATTACCCTGGATCTCCTCGGAAATCGAATGATCGATCTGAGGCCAAAAACAAAGATTAAACAGATCATCTATGCCTCAATCGGTGATTATCTTCCCTTTCCCAAGAACCTGCTGTTTCCGCTTGTAGCGAAAAAGAAAAAACTATCCGCCGATGTCAAATCTGCCAGAGATGTTTACAAATGGAAAGACACCTTAAAAGATCGTACTACCGACCTGCCAAAAATCGAGCTCAGTTTTAATGATATAGCCATGTATCAGTATACCGGTGGAACAACCGGCGTTTCAAAAGGCGTTATACTGACCCATGGGAATCTGAGCAAACAGGTCCAACAGATCGCCTCTTGGTTTCCGGCTTTTGAAAAAGGGAAAGAGGTCATGCTGAGCGCCCTTCCCTATTTTCATGTTTTTGGACTTTCCGGCGTTATGAACTTTTCGGTATTCATGGGGTGGAGCCAAATTCTTGTCCCAAAACCTCAACCAGAACCGCTTCTTGAAGCCATCCGGAAATTCAAACCGACCTTTGCTCCCCTCGTTCCAACCATGTATATTGGAATATTAAATCATCCAGATATCGATAAAACCGATCTCACCTCCATCAAGGGGTGTTTCTCAGGCAGTGCGCCACTTCCGGTTGAAGTTCTTCACGAGTTTAAGGAAAAGACCGGGGCGGTTATTGTTGAAGGATTCGGCTTAACGGAGACGTCACCCGTCACCCATTGCAACCCATTCGCCGGTGGGAAGCGAAAAATCGGGAGTGTCGGTCTACCGGTTTCTGATACAAAATGCCGAATTGTGGCCCTGGATGACAGGAAAACCGACGTTCCGGTTGGGGAGACCGGCGAACTGTTGATCAAGGGTCCCCAGGTTATGAAAGGCTATTGGAACATGCCGGATGAAACTGCAGAAACACTGACCGACGGATGGCTCCATACAGGGGATATCGCCAAGATGGACGAGGACGGTTATTTCTATATCGTCGACCGAATAAAGGATATGATCATATCCGGAGGTTACAATGTTTATCCGCGTGATATCGACGAGGTATTTTATGACCACCCCAAGGTACAAGAAGCCTGTTCCATCGGAATTCCGCATCCCACCCGTGGTGAAGCGATTAAGGTCTTTGTGGTGTTGAAAGAAGGTGAAACCGCTACCAAAGAAGATTTTATCTCATACTGTGAAACCCGGTTGGCCAAATACAAACTCCCCACTGAAATTGACTTCAGGACCGATCTCCCCAAAACCAACGTGGGAAAGATTTTGAGAAAGGAACTCCGGGCCGAGGAGATGGAGAAGCGTAAATCAGACCCTAATTCCTAAATATCAGAACGGATATTTTCTCGCTTTTATCACTTTTTCCGCCACCAGACGCCTCAGGGCGATAGTTTCGGTTGGTGGATAATCGGCCAGTCTATTAATCGTGGCGACCTGGTCGGCCAGATCGTCCCCGGCTTCTACATAGGCGAGAATCTGCCTGGCCCAGTGCACAATTTTGGGGAATGTGTCATTTATATAAATCTTTACTGCGGCATCGTGGTATTGTGCATTCGATTCGCCTTTTTTTGAAATGATTTTCATGGCTCTCAAAAGACCACTCTCCATGACATAAATCTCGATGATCATATCAGCCATAAATCCCATCACTTCCTGTTCTTCCACCAGGGTTGCCATCAATCTGTTTGCAGCCTTACCCGCAGCCAGCAGGAAGATCTTTTTACTGATCTTTACCAGCCGTTCCTGAGCTGCTAGGGGAGCATCACCCATTATTACGGTATCGGACAGATAATTTCTTATTTCCTCTCCCACAACCTGGACCGCATTGAGGAGGTCAAGTCTCCCCTTAATCGCTCTTTTTAAAATGGTCGCCGGAATCAACAGCCGGTTTATCTCATTAGTTCCTTCAAAGATCCGATTGATCCGCGCATCCCTATACATCCGTTCGGGCGGATATTCTGCAATATAGCCGCTGCCGCCAAATATCTGGACCAGTTCATCTATGCAAAAATCAGCACATTCGCTTCCGTAAATCTTTGCAATGGAGCATTCCGAAGCATACTCTTCAATTGTTTTTGCATTCTCTGCGCCCTGTTGTTTTGCTGTCTCATCCAGGGTGTTGAATCTGTCATCGATTGCACCTGCCAGACGATATACAAGGGACTCAGCCATAAAGGTGCGGATGCTCATATCGGCCAATTTGTTTTTGATCATGCCGAACGAACTGATTTTGCGACCAAACTGCTCCCTCGAATTTGCATGTTTTACAGCTTCTGTAATCGCAATTTTGCATGCCCCGACGGTACTTGCCGCGAGTTTGTAACGGCCAATATTCAAAACATTAAAAGCAATCTTGTGCCCCTGTCCGATTTCAAACAAAACATTTTCCTTCGGCACCCGGCAGTCTTTTAAGATTACGGAAGTGGTCGAAGACCCTTTTATCCCCATTTTATTTTCTTCTTTTCCCAAAGAAAGGCCCGGAAAAGCCCTTTCGACGATAAATCCGGTAAAACTTTCTCCATCGACCTTTGCATAAACAATGTAAATATCGGCCCACGCACCATTTGTAATAAAAATTTTTTCGCCGTTTAAGATATAGAATTTACCGTCTTCGGTAAGGCTGGCGGTTGTCTGGGCATTGAGTGCATCTGATCCTGCACCTGTTTCGGTCAGACAGTAAGCTGCAAACCATTCACCGGTCGCCAGTTTGGGAAGGTATTTTCTTTTCTGTTCATCGGATCCAAAATAAACTATCGGGAGGGTGCCAATTCCGGTATGTGCGCCGTGTGAAACTGTAAAAGAAGGCGCACCTCCCAACGCTTCGGTCACAAGACAGGTACCGGTCTTGTCCATGTCTTCTCCCCCATAGGCTTCAGGGATATCTGTTCCATTGAGCCCCAAATTACCTGCCATCTCAAGCAGTGACCGGGCATAGTCTTCATTTATCTTCTCAAACTGCTCGTCATTCGGTAAAATTTCCTTTTTCACAAAATCGACTGCCGCCCTATAAATCATCTTATGTTCCATGGTCATCTCTTCAACGATGAACACATCGCCCGGTTCACAGTCGGCGATCAGGAACTCACCGCCGGCAAAAATTCTTCGTTTTGACATATCATTTCTCCTTATTTATTTTACATCCAAAGGACAGATTCATGTGCTAGAATCAGTTTCACGCTTCTTCCCCAACCCCTCTATGAAAAGCTCGACCAGCGGATCTGCCATGGAAACAAGATCATATTTTTTTTTAGAATGCAGCCAGGTATTGATCACCTCATCAACCGACCCTAAAATGAGACGCTTTACTAAACCGAGATACAGATTCCTGCGGATGCTCCCTTCCTGCTGGCCCTGTTCGACAATTTCCGAAACAATATCGAGGTATTTCTTTGACATTTCTTTTATCTGATATTCTGCCATTCGAGTGGTTTGGTGTGTTTCAGTCTGGTATACCACCGCCATGTTTCGGTCACGCTGGAATTCCTCGAGATGCTTCCGAATGAGGTTTCTGAGTTTCTCAATGGCATTGGGACCCTCTTCGACCGCCTCTTTGAACCGGTCAAATACCAGTTTTGTTTTGTAGCTGAAAAACTGAGTAAGAATATCATCCTTATTTTTGAAATAGAGATAAATTGTACCGTCAGCAACTCCCGCTTCTTTGGCGATTTGTGAAATGGTCGACTGAAAAAATCCCTGTTCGGCAAATACCTTTACGGCCGCCTCAAGGATTCGATGGTATTTATCATTTGTTTTTCCTTTTGTCCGAATGGGAAACCTCCCTGTCGTTCTGTTGATTTGTAATATGAATGAATATTCATTCATTTATCAAAGGATTTTTTCCACTGTCAAGAGAAAAGATCAAGAAAGTTAGTTTTAAAATAACACTTTAATATCTAAAGGTTATAAATGGGATATGAGTCGATCAGACATAAAAAGCCGTTCATCAAACGCTTTTTAAGAAAATGAAGGAAACTTCATTATAAAGAGAAAAAAGAGGGGTTCTGGGTGGGAAATACTAATTCATATATCAAGCCGGCGACATAAAAAGGGCACCCAGGCAAAAAACAAAAAGATGCCCAAAAAAATCTTATGGACTACATCTTTTTGACGTTCTTGGCCTCGGGCCCACGGTCACTCTCCTCCACATCGAAACTCACTTGATCACCTTCGGATAGTGACTTGAACCCGGCTCCATCTATGGAAGAGAAATGGACAAATACATCCTGACCCTCTTCTTGATTAATGAAACCGTATCCCTTTCGATCATTGAACCATTTCACTGTTCCTTGTGCCAAACCCTGACCTCCTTTTAATTGTTACGCGAACCTGCCCTAAACTCCAGGTCGTCACGCCGATAAAAGAACTGCTCCTTTATAGCGAAAAGACCCGGTAGATTACAACAGTTTCTAATAATTTGTATAAGTCGTAGCGATAGTGACCGTCAAGTGAAAAAATGAGGCTACGATTTTATTTGAGCGTAACCCCCGAATCGATCTTCTATTTTACACGCTTTCTCAATGAAAACGATGATCACTTAAGGACAGGGGTTGAAAAAGGAATCGGTTCTGCTACAATAGTGAACAAAACTGTCAGTGCTGTATCGATATGAAATATCAGCTATCCATAATCATCCCTGTGCTTGGGGAATCATCAATCATCAATCAGACCATCGAGCATCTTTACCATTTAAAATTCTCTCAACACGCTGAAATTATAGTCATTGATGGAAATCCTCAAATGGATACGATACAAGCCATAACAGATAGCCGTGTAAAAAAAGAAGTGGCAAAAAAAGGCCGCGGGTCCCAAATGAACAAAGGGGCAGACATTGCAAAAGGAGATATCCTTATCTTTCTGCATGCAGACACGACAATGGTACATCATGCACTCGAAAGAATTCGTAACACACTGCATCATCAGCATGTGGTTGGCGGCGCGTTTGACTTGGGGATTCGATCCCAAAAAGTCGCCTTTCGCATCATTGAAAAGATGGTGTTCATCAGGTCCCGGATCATGAACATGCCCTATGGTGATCAGGTCATTTTTATAAAAAGAAAGTTCTTTCACCAAATTGGAGGTTTCCGAGAAATCCCGATAATGGAAGATGTCGACCTGATCAGACGGATAAAAAATAGCGGCGGAAAAATTGTCATTATATCCTCGAAAGTCCAAACATCTCCCCGGCGATGGGAAAGAGAAGGCATCTTCTATTGTACAGTAAGAAATTGGATGTTGGTTTCTTTATTTTTTATCGGCGTTTCGCCGGCCATACTTGCCCGATTTTACAAGGAAACACCGTCGATGCCCACAAGGCGGGTTGAAACAAAATCGTAACCGTTCACAGTTGTCGGTTCACAGTTTTTTCAGACTTCTAAATCTTCAAAAGAGGACCCCATAATTCTTCTCTACCTTCTGCTTTTTCAACCGTGAACCGATAACTGTAAACTGTGAACGGTTATCCATTCTCCTTCTATTCTCACTCCCCTTCGATTCCGATTGTCGCTTTTATCTCCTGATATCGAAAGCAATCTACTGTATGATCATTGACCATCCCAACGGCCTGCATGAATGCATAACAAATAATAGGGCCGACAAATTTAAAACCCTTAACTTTCAAATCCCGACTCATTGCAGTAGATACGCTGGTCTTTGAAGGTATCTTTGCGAGTTCTTTCCATCTGTTCATCACAGGCTTCCCATGGACGAATCTCCATATGTAAGCGTCAAAACTTTCGAATTCTTTCTGAACCGTCAAAAACGCCTTGGCATTTTGAACAGCGGCTTCAACCTTAAGCCGATTCCGGATGATGCCACTGTCCAAAAGCAGTTCTTTGATCCGGGTGGCATCGTATCTTGCAATTTTTTGGGGATCAAATCCATTAAATGCTTTTCGATAATTTCCCCGCTTTTTCAAAATGGTTTGCCAGCTCAATCCGGCTTGGGCGCCCTCTAAAATAATAAATTCGAAAAGTTTTTGATCATCATGGGATGGAACCCCCCATTCCTTATCGTGATATTCGATGTAGAGCGGGTCTGAACCCACCCACCCGCACCTCGTTTTCATTCCCCCCCTCCTTTTTTCCCGGCCAAACAGTTCCTGTCTCCGATCTCTTATCTTTGATTTTGAAAAGATCCGCCCTTTGGCGCAGCGCAAATGCGAGGGCAAATCACCCCTGGAGATAAAACCGAATATTTTTTTCCGTCGATCCGGTAGGATCGACGGAGACAAATTCCGTTCCGACCTGAAGATCAACTATACTTCTGACGATCACCCATTCCCGGATCAGGGATCTGGATTTGTTATCTAGATGAAATTCCACTAAAAGTTTGTCATTAACACTGAAGGCAGGTTTCACATTGACTTTGAATTTCAGACCGCCCAGCGAGAGATCTTTTACGGTTATCTGTCCGCGGTTTGCTTCTTTTTCAGAAATATAGATTCCTGGCAGATTTGTAATTTTCCTATAAGATTTTCTTCTATCGAGGGTAATGTGAAGGATATTTCCACAAGAGCATTTCGCTCTAATTTTCACTTCGGTGGCATGGTTCATATATTTGGAAACGTCGGCTGTCTTTGATTTAGAACACTTGGGGCAGGTGAGTGTCACCACATTTCTGGAAGATACAAAGACTTTTTCCGACATTGTGATAGCCTCCAATTTAAACCCGAATCGGATTCGATTTGAACATCAGATGACTAGATATAGTCGATGGCTCGAGGAGTTTTGATTGTATTGTATTCACATTTTCAGCTTTCGGAGACGCAAACAGGTTCTCAGGTCAAAATTCGAATGATCTTAGGATGATATTGATCTTTTTTAGTGAGTTTATCTCCTGTAAATTTGACGATTACAAATGCAAAAAACAGAAATAAAAATCCAAAAACTGCTGAAAAGCCGGATTGGTTCCAAGAAACAATAGTCGCAAGTTTGTGACCGATAACCGCACCCAAAATCATGCTGAATATCGGGAAGATATATAAAAGAAGCGAAACTCTGATAAGAGATTCGGTTTTAAAACCGATGACCACCCGATCTCCAACCCTGGCCCCTACCGGGTTAATCACCTGAACTTCCATCTCCTGACCCCCACCCAGTGTAGCACAGGCATCTTTTGAAGCACACGATTCACACGCGCCTGTTCTTTTTGTCTTCACACACGCTGTGGTGGAGTGGAGTGCTGTTACAATTCCTTCTTCGGTAGCCAAAAGTTAAGTCCTGAAAAAATAGTTTCGTTTCAATTTCATCTGTTTAGCAAAATGGGGATGAAATGTCAATACCGCTGGGCTGATAATAAATTGAATTTGAATCCTTGACCCTAAAAAAATGCCGGATTAAAATCCACCGACAACAAAGTGTGTTGCACAAGTTTAGAGGTTATCAATGGGGTGCCATGAAGTCGTTTAAAGATAAGGTGGTTGAATCCGTGTCATTCATTCGCAGGCATACACACACATTCCCTAAGGTCGGTCTTTTGACCGGAACCGGATTGGGTGAAAGTGTGGCATTCTTTGAAACGGCAAAAACTTTTTGGTACCACGAAATCCCCCATTTTCCGATCTCAACAGTTGAAAGTCATCCGGGGAGACTTTTGTTGGGCAATGCACAGGGGCTCGATATTATCGCCATGCAAGGTCGTTTTCATCTTTACGAGGGGTATACGCCGCTTGAAGTGACCTTCCCGGTGAGGGTGATGCAGGAACTCGGTGTTAAAATTCTCATTCTATCGAATGCAGCAGGAGGCCTAAATCCCAAGTTTCAAGCAGGGGATATCATGCTCATCTCCGATCACATCAACCTCACCGGCTCGAACCCTCTGATCGGTCCAAATGAGAAAACGTGGGGAATTCGGTTCCCGGATATGGGCCAAGCGTACAACAACAATCTTTTAAAAATTGCGGAGTCGATCGGGAGGGAGATCGGGATCCGTTTGGGAAAAGGGGTCTACGTGGGGATAAAAGGTCCGTCCCTGGAAACACCCGCCGAGGTGCGATTTTTAAGAACGATCGGTGGTGAAGCGGTCGGTTTCTCGACGGTTCACGAGGTTATTTCAGCTGTGCATGCAGGGATGCGAGTGCTTGGATTGTCGATCATTACCAACATAAACGATCCGGATACACCTTCTCCGGTGACGGTTGAAAAGGTGATTGCGGTTTCAAAAAAAACATCTCCTATCCTCACCACTATCCTTAAAAAGGTTATCGAAGCCATATATGAACATCAAATCTGCTGATCTTCTTGTTTCAAACGGTATTGTTCTCACCATGGATTCGATCGACACCCAGATCAAAAATGGTGCTGTCGCCATAAAAGGAGAAAAAATTGTTGCAGTCGGAGAGGTGGATGAATTTTTATCATGGGATATATCACAAACGATAGATGCCTGCGAAGGTATCATTATGCCTGGGCTTGTCAATACACATACCCATCTTCCGATGTCGCTCTTCAAAGGGCTTGCAGATGACCTTCCCCTGCAGGTGTGGTTGGATGAGCATATATTCCCTGCTGAAGAAAAATACATCACTCCAGAGTCGGTCCGAATCGGCACACGGCTTTCCTGTGCCGAAATGCTGCTTTCTGGAACGACGACCTGCTGTGATGGATATTTTTTTGAGGATGAAATTGCAGAAGCAGTCAAAGCGTGCGGTATGCGTTCAGTCCTTGGACAGGGCGTCATCGATTTCCCGGCCCCCGGTATGCCTGACCCAAAAAACAATATCTCTTCTGCCATTGCCTTTATGGACAAATGGCAAGCCGCCGTCCCAACAATCAATCCATCCATATTTTGCCATTCACCGAATACATGTTCGACCCAAACATTACAAAAAGCCAAGGCGGCTGCCAACGACAGGACCCTCCTTTTTCAAATCCACGCCGCAGAGACAAAAAATGAATGGAATCAGGTTTGGTCACAGCACCGGGCATCACCAATCGAGTATCTTGATCAGATTGGTGTCCTCGATCAAAATACACTTCTCGTTCATACCGTATGGGTGGATGATGATGATATCGACATCATCGCAAAGCGCAGGGCAAAAGTTTCACATAATCCGGAGAGCAATATGAAACTCGCATCGGGAATTGCGCCGGTCCCGGATTTATTGAAGGCAGATATCACCATTGGGATCGGCACAGATGGGTGTGCAAGCAATAACAATCTGGATCTTTTTTCCGAAATGGACATAACAGCGAAGCTTCATAAGGTAAACACCCTAGATCCGACCGTTATGGATGCCCGAACCGTGATTCAAATGGCCACAACCGGGGGAGCTGCGGCGATCGGTTTAGACCGACAGATCGGCTCACTTGAACCGGGGAAGGAGGCGGATCTTATTGTTATCAATACCAAAAATCCCCGTCTCGCACCACTTTACAACCCCATCTCCCAGGTGGTTTATGCTGCCCTTGGGTCGGACGTTCGGGATGTCATCGTTGCCGGAAGGATGGTTGTTCGGAATCACAAACTACTCACGATCGATCTGGAAGATCTTTTTGAACGTGTCGGATCTATCGGAGATATCATTAAGAGAGAATTGATGAAAAAATAATATCTGCAGGCATAAACCGCTAAAGCTTATTCCCCTTCAAAAGATGTTAAGGTGAACATGTTATACGCTTTTATTTTCTCCCGGCCTTTTAAGTCAGGGAGTTCAACTAAAAAGGCGCACTCAACAATCTCACCACCGAGTTTTTCCACCAGCTTTGTTGCAGCCAAAACAGTTCCGCCGGTGGCGATTAAATCATCCAATATTAAAACTTTCTCCCCTTTTTCAATTGCATCTTCGTGCATCTCGATGATGTTTTTTCCGTACTCGAGCGTATATTCCGTTTTGATGGTTTTGTACGGTAATTTTCCTTTTTTTCTGACAAGAACGAACCCGACATTGAGTTTGTAAGCAAGTACGGCACCGAAGATAAAACCCCTGGCATCGATTCCGACCACTTTGTCGATCTCCACATCCCTATAACGGTCATAGAATCGATCACATGTCGATCGGAAAGCCTCCGGGTTTTGTAAAAGCGTTGTAATATCTCTGAACATGACCCCTTTGATCGGCCAGTGTGGAACGGTTCGGATTGTTTCTTTTAAATTCGTCATCATACCGTCATGCTATTTTTGAAACACTCTTTATCAAAAGCGCTTTGACCTTATCGGCATTAGCATTGAATACGCTCTCAATTTCTTCCCAGGAAACCGGTTCCTCATCCTCTTTCCAGCAATCGTAATCTGTGGACATGGCAACGACTGCATATGGAACTTTTGCTTCGTTCGCAAGTATCGCCTCGGTCGCCACCGACATATTGATCACATCTCCCCCCCAACTCCTGAACATGTGCGATTCCGCTTTTGTCGAGAACCTGGGTCCCTCGATGGTGATCACTGTTCCATTGCTGTGTGTTTTAAAACCCAAAAATTGAGAGACCTCACACAACACTTTTCGCAGGCCCACATCAAACGGATTTGCCATTGGGGTGTGTTGTGCTCCCTCTTCAAACGACTCATGAAAGGTTGTTTTTCTACGTCGTGTGAAGTCGATGAACTGGTCCAGAATCACAAAATCACCTCTACCGATTTCCTTCTTTAAACTCCCACAGGCAGTCGTGGCAATAATGTGTGTAACGCCCTGATCTTTTAAAGCATATATGTTTGCCCTGAAATTCACCTGTGTCGGACTGAGCTGGTGTTTTTTTCCGTGCCTTGCGATAAGGACAACATCTGTTCCGTTAATCTGCCCAAAGGTTAAAACGGAAGACGGTTTTCCATAAGGCGTCTCAACCGCCTTCTCGCTTACTTCCTGAAGGATTTTCGGATCATCCAGCCCGGATCCGCCGATAATTCCAACTCTCACCATTAATCTTTCTCCAATTAATGCGGTTCATTCACTTTTTACTCAAGTTTCGCATCCCCAATAGGGCACGGTGCTGCATCTGGTGTGGGGTAAATAAAATTTCTTTTTACCCTATGCCCGATGCGACTTTCCTTAAAATATCAAGTTCGAAACTTGAGTAACATGCTTTTAAAAGGTCGTCAAGGTCGGCAGCTATTTTAAAAAGGGTTATTGACCCGTGTATGCTTGTACTATAATTATCATAACAGTATGATGGATCGCGTAAAAAAAGTTATCCCATGAACAAATTTCATATTTTTATCATCAGATGCATCCTCGGTGCGGTCTTCGCCGTTCTGCTCATGCGATTTTTTTTCCCCCGTGCAAGTCTTCCCTATTCGCTGGGACTCGGCATTTTCATGGTGGGTTTTGTGTACGTTACGGAGTTTTTTCGAAATAAAAAATCGAGCTAATCAAAGAAAAGATTTCACGTGAAGACAATTATCCTCGGAACAGCCGGCCATGTTGATCATGGTAAAACCAGCTTAATTAAGGCAGTGACCGGCATAGATACCGACCGGCTGAAGGAAGAAAAAATTCGTGGCATCACCATTGAGCTCGGATTTGCCTCTATGGTGCTTCCCAACGGTCAACATTTTGGAATTGTCGATGTGCCGGGCCACGAAAAATTTGTAAAAAACATGGTCGCAGGCGCAACCGGGATCGACATGGTTGCCCTGGTAATTGCCGCGGATGAAGGCGTGATGCCCCAAACCAAAGAGCACATGGAAATATGCACGCTTTTAAACATTGAACACGGACTTATCGTCCTCAGCAAAATCGATCTGGTAGAAAGGGAATGGCTCGAACTGGTAACGGAAGATATCAAAGAGTTTACCCGCGGCACATTTCTTAATAATTCACCCATCATCCCGGTGTCATCTTCAACCGGCCAGGGTTTACCGGAATTTATCCAATCGCTTGAAGAACTGAGTGCCAAAATTCCCTTTCGCCCGCAGTCAAGCCTGTTCCGGCTTCCGATTGATCGTGTTTTCAGCATGAAGGGATTTGGAACCGTCATCACAGGAACTATAACCTCAGGGCAGGTTCAGGTGGGTGATAACATTATGATATATCCGATTCAAACCACCTCAAAAGTACGTGGGATTCAGGTCCATAACCAGAGCGTAAATGAAGCGGTGGCTGGGATGCGAACCGCCATTAATTTTCAGGGACTCGAAAAGAGCGCCGTGAATCGGGGTGAGGTGATATCCCGCCCAGGCGCTCTAAAACCAAGTTACATGCTCGATGTATCGTTTCACTTTTTGAGCAGCAACGAAAAATCGATCAAAAACCGAACACGTGTCAGGCTTCATACCGGAACCAGTGAGGTGATGGGGAACCTGATCCTCCTTGAAAATGATGAACTTCTTCCGGGTGCCACAGAGTTCGTACAGATCCGACTCGACTCGCCCATCGCAGGGGTAAAGGATGACCGGTTTGTTGTTCGAAGTTATTCTCCCGTTCGAACGGTTGGGGGCGGCCGCATTTTAAACCCCATCCCCCAAAAACACAAACGCTTTAAACCCAAAATTATTAATGGACTGAAAAGAATTTTCAGCGATACACCCGAAGAAATCATTCTTTACCACGTGGAAGAATCCGGCTATGCCGGCGTTTTAATTTCCGATCTGCTGCTGATGACGAATATGAATGAAAAAAGCCTTCATCAAATTTTTCAGGCGCTTCTTTCCAAAAAGGAACTCATCCTGTCAGACAAAGAAAACCAAGTATTCATTGCTGGAAAAACTTTTGAGAAACTGAAAAGAGAGGCTGCAGAACACCTGAAAAGGTACCACCGTATCCATCCACTCAGACCGGGAATGCCAAAAGAAGAACTCAAATCCAAATTCCCATCTCTCCTCGGTTCGAAACTTTTCAATCAGATGCTTTATCGGATGGGAAAGAAAGATCTCATTTTCCAGGAGGAAGAGTCTGTCCGCCTAGCCTCACACACGGTGGCGCTGGCCGCGGATCAAGCGAGTGCCCGAGAAAAATTATTGGATGTCTATCAGAAAAGTGGGCTTACCCCGCCCTATTTCAAAGAGCTTGGAAAAACGCTTGATATTGATAGCAAACGGGCAAAAGATATCCTGATCCTGCTGGTAAACGAAGGAGAACTGGTTAAGATAAAAGAAGATATGTTTTTTCATGCCGCGGCTGTCAATCGCCTGGAGGATCGATTGGTCGATTTTCTCAAATCCCGAGAAGAAATCACAACACCTCAATTCAAGGACATGACAGGTGTTTCACGAAAATATGTCATCCCGCTCATCGAATATTTCGACTCAAAGAATGTGACCATACGGGTGGGCGATATTCGGAAACTTAGAGCCGGGCCCCGGCGCTGAATGAAGCTTGGTTCAGGGCTTTTCAGTTGATGCCTGGATGCGTGATAAACATTTCGGTGATGCTATCAAGGAATAACAATCCCTTTTGAGAAAGTGCAAGGTGGTGCTGATCGGCCTCGATCAATTCCTTTTCTTCCAGATCGGGTATTACTTCCCCAAAAACCTGTTCAAAATCAACCCCAAATACTTGATTGAAAGATTCGAAAACGATTCCGTTTTTTCGCCTAAGCCCTAGGTAAAATGCCTCAATCATGAGCTGGCTTCGGGTTAATACCTCTTGTCCCATGATCGGAAGTACGCCGCTGTTCAGATTGTTGATATACCTTCTGACCGACCGGTGGTTCCACTGTCGCTTCGAACTGAAAAACGAATGGGCAGACGGTCCAAGTCCGAGATAAGGAATTGCGGACCAGTATTTTTGGTTATGTCTCGATCTTCTGAGGCCGGCAGACTCTATCGCTTTTTTTGAAAAGTTTGATATTTCGTACTGTTCATAACCGTTCTTCGTTAAGAACGTGTGGGTGGTTTCAAATAGATCAACGACAATTTTTTCAGAAAGAAGATTAAATTCCCCTTTTCCCCTGGCAATAGACAGGGGAGTGTTTGGTTCATAGGTGAGCATATAACAGGCGAGATGTTCAGGTGCAAATTCAACTGCCTTAACTAAATCAACAAGCCAGGAAGTCACTGTCTGTCTCGGAATACCGTAAATAAGATCAAGGCCGATATTTTCAAACCCGGCCTTTCTTGACGCATTTAAAATATAAATCGCATCGTCTGCGGTATGTATCCGGCCTAAAAAATCGAGATTTGATTGATCAAACGATTGCACCCCTATATTTATTCGATTGACGCCTGCCCGATGGTACGTTTTCAACTGGTCAAAGGTCACAGTCCCCGGATTGACTTCCACGGTGATTTCTGCATCTTTAAGAAGCTTAAACCGATTGCGGGCAGTTTCAATGATAAAGTCGATGACTTCCGCTTTTAAGAGAGAAGGGGTTCCACCACCGAGATAAAGGGTGTCAAACAAAAGGGGTGCCTTGCAAACCATGTCCATCTCCTGCACCAATGCCCGAACAAATGATGGTGCCTGAGACAGGCTGGTTATGGAGTAAAAATCACAATATCGGCACTTTTTTTTGCAAAATGGGATATGAATATATATCCCTGCTGGTTCGCAAGGGTGGGGATGCATAACTTTATCAGTTTTGATTACCTGCCACCAGCTCCAACCCCAAGTGAAGTGCCTTTCGATTTATTTCCAGAAAGTTCCCGGGTATTCGTGTTTCCAGGACCTTCATAACCGATTTTGGTTTGACAAGATCGGTCAGGCCCAACACTACCCCGAGCATACAAATATTGAACACGATCGGCCTTCCGATCTCTTGCATCACTGACTGGTACATCGGAAGCGCTTTTTGCCGGGCGTCCACGCTTTTTTTTAGCTCAACAAAACCGGCGTCAATCACCAAAAGCCCTCCGGGTCGAATAATCGGGCAGAATGTATCGTAAGCCTCCTGGGTCAGACATACCAGCACATTCGGCTGGATGACCTTGGGATAATGTATGTCTGAATCCGAGATGATGACATCGCTGCGAGTCGCTCCACCCCTGGCCCTAGGGCCATAGGTTTGAGACTGAACGGCGATCAGGTTTTCATGAAGCACCGCAGCCTCGGCCAGTAAAATGCCGGCCGTAATGACGCCCTGACCACCCGACCCTGAAAATACCATCCTGCATTTTTCCATGGTTAAAGCCTTTTCTTCGCTTTTTCGATGATCTTATTATATTCGCTGCAGTATTCCGGCATTTCTTTCTGAACAAAAATCCCCCGTTCAATCAGACCCGGGTTTTCTTTCTTGGCCTTGGACCCCCTTGGGGTGGTATTCTCTTTGTAAAGCTTCATCATATCAACGGCGCTCCCCAGGTCATTTTTCCTCCCAAAATAGGTGGGGCATTGGGTTAAAACCTCGACAACGGAAAATCCGACGTGTTGTATCGCCTTCTTAATAATATTGGTAAGCTGTTTCTCATGGTAGGTGGTCGTTCGGGCCACAAATGACGCCCCGGCAGCCGTTGCCAACTCCACCACGTCAAAATCATGATCGATATTAAAATAGGGTGCGGTGGTCGCTTTGGTGCCGTAACCGGACAGGGGAGAAAACTGCCCCCCTGTCATGCCATAAATACGATTGTTCATAACAATCGCTGTGAGATCAATGTTGCGCCGCGCGGTATGTATAAAATGGTTTCCGCCGATGGCTAGTGCATCCCCGTCACCCATCGGAACTATGATATTCAATTCCGGAAGACCCATCTTGACACCCGTGGCGAACGCCAGGGCACGACCGTGGAGGGTATGGAGGGTATGAAAATCGACATATCCTGAAATCCTCGATGAACAACCGATGCCCGATACCATGACCATTTCATTTTTGCTCAATCCTAGTTGTTGAATGGCCCGAAGAAGACTGCCCAAAACGATTCCATGACCACATCCCGAACACCACAGGTGAGGAAAATATCTCTCTCTGATATAATCTTTAACCGGCATCTGTCAGACGCCCTTTCCCTGGATAAGTCCTAGGAGATTCCTGATGTCCATCGGCGTAATAAAAACTCCGTCAATCCGGTTGGCCAAAAAAACCTTTTCCGGTTGATCGACGGCCATCTTCACCTCTCGGAGTATCTGTCCCATATTCATTTCCACAACAACGACATATTTGGCATTGACGCATTTTTCACGAATAAGGCCATAGGGAAAAGGCCATAGGGTCTGGAGTTCCAGCAACCCGAGCCGATCCCCTCTCAACCTGTGGCTTTCCACCACATGCAGTGCACTTCGAGCCGAAGACCCGTAAGAGATCAGGATGGTAGTGGCATCTTCCAGGCAGTACTCTTTCAGTCTGGTTATCTGGTGTACATTGTTATTTATTTTGTCAACCAATTGGTGGAGAAGATCTTGCACGATTCTGGGATTATCGGATGGAAATCCCCACATGTCGTGAAACAGGCCGGTTACATTATAACGGTGCACCCCGCCGAAATCAGACATCGGGAGACGGCCGTCTTCTCTCGGGAGGTAGGGGTGGTAATCGACGCCTCCCTCCACAGATGTCTGCAACCGTTTCACCAGCGGAATCTCTCCTTTTTTGGGTAAAATCAGCCGCTCCCGCATGTGCCCCACCACTTCATCAAAGAGGAGAATGACCGGTGTCCGGTAAGTTTCCGCGAGATTAAAGGCATCGACCGTCATTGCAAATACATCCTGATGGTTGGACGCTGTCAGCGCAATGATTGCATGATCCCCGTGGGTTCCCCACTGTGCCTGACACACATCCCCCTGGCTGGCATGGGTAGGCAGACCGGTGGATGGACCACCTCGCTGGACGTTGACAATCACGCAGGGAATTTCCGTCATAATTGCGTAGCCAAGCGCCTCCTGCATGAGGGAAAAACCGGGACCGCTCGTTGCCGTCATGACTTTATGGCCGGTCAGCGAGGCCCCGATGATTGCGCAAATGGACGCTATTTCATCTTCCATCTGCAGGAATTTACCGCCAATTTGAGGGAGCCGGTGGGAGAGGTGTTCAGCGATTTCGGTTGAAGGGGTAATGGGGTATCCGGCAAAAAAATCGAGCCCCGCATAGAGTGCTGCCTCTACACATGCTTCGTTACCTTGAAGAAATTTAACATTTTCATTCATCGTTTGGCCCTATTGTGAGGACTTCGATGGCAAGGTCCGGGCACCTGTTTTCACAGAGTTTGCAGCAAATACAATCCTCTAGGCGGACTGCAACCGCCCGGTCCGTCTCATCGAGTTCAAGTACGGCCACAGGACAAAATTCAACGCATATGCCACATCCTTTGCACCAATCCCGTCTGATGATGTGTTCCTTTAGCTTTACCTTTCCCACTTATATATATCCTAGAAATTTGGCCTTGCGAATCGTCCGTAACCTCCACTTGCCTTTTTACGGATCAGAGGCAAGCGGTCAGCCGTTTAACAGCTTTCTTAAAACATATGGCAAGATACCATTATTTTTAAAGTAATCGACATCAATGCCGGTATCCAGCCGCACTAAGACTTCGAAACGAATTTCGCTTCCGTTTTCCCTGATGGCGTTCACCCGCATTTTTTTTCGGGGTTTTATATTTTCGATGCCGGAAATATAAAATGTTTCATCCCCCACTATTTCAAGACGTTCAAGGCTGTCACCATTTTGAAACATCAAAGGGAGAACCCCCATTCCCACCAGATTACTCCTGTGAATCCGTTCATACGACTCTGCTAAAACAGCCCTTATGCCCAAAAGTTGGGTTCCTTTTGCAGCCCAGTCCCTTGATGAGCCGGTACCGTACTCCTTACCGGCCAATACCACAAGGGGCGTGTTTTCCTCCTTGTATTTCATGGCTGCATCGTAGATAAACATGGCATCATCCCCCGGTTTTTTTCTTGTATAACTCCCTTCTCTGGGTGCCACGATTTTATTTTTTATCCGGATATTTCCAAATGTACCCCGCATCATGACTTCATGGTTACCTCTTCTGGAGCCATAGGAGTTGAACGCTTCCGGCATTACCTGCTTCCTTTTCAGGTATTGGCCCGCCGGATAATCTTCAGGGATCACGCCTGCAGGGGAGATATGGTCGGTGGTCACGGAATCTCCCAGTACAAGAAGTGCCCTGGCATTCTTAATATCTGAAGGCCTCTTCAACTCCAAGCTAAAATCATCGAAATAGGGTGGCTTCTTGATGTAAGTAGAGTGTTCATTCCAATCATATGTCGTGCTTTTCTTTGCCGTCAGTTCCTGCCAGAATGTATCGCCGTCAAAAATCCTCTCATACTCCCTTTTGTAAAACTCTTTTTTAACATGTTTTTTGATCTCTGCATCAATCTCTTCGTTGGCCGGCCAGATATCTGACATAAAAACAGCATCTCCATTTGGATCGATCGATACCGGTTCAATCGTCAGATCGATATCCATTCTACCGGCAATGGCAAAACAGACCACCAACATCGGGGATGCCAGAAAGTTCACCTTCACACTCTGATGAATTCTGGCCTCAAAATTCCGGTTCCCGGACAGGACGGCTCCGACGGTAAGGTCATTTTCGGAAATCACACGTTCGATCTGTTCATGAAGTGGACCACTGTTACCGATGCACGTGGTACAACCAAAACCGGCAAGATGGAAACCCAGTGCTTCAAGATAAGGCATAAGGTTGGCATCTTCAAGGTAATCGATGACAACCTTTGACCCCGGTGCGAGGGAGGTTTTAACATACAATGGCACCCTGATACCTCTTTTAACCGCCTTTTTTGCCACCAATCCGGCACCGATCAGGGCATAGGGATTGGAAGTGTTGGTACAGGACGTAATGGCAGCAATGACCAAATTTCCGTCGCCAATTTTTTCGTCGGTTCCATCGAGATTCACTGTATACAATTTTGGACTGACAGGACGACAGGTCGTGGCTCGAACCGTCTGACAACCCGATTCATCATGAAACGTGGACATCTGAGCCAAATCCGTATCCCGGTCATATTCACACCCCAGTATGCCGGAAAAAGCACTTTTTAAATTCTCGATGGTAATTCTATCCTGGGGCCTGGCAGGACCGGCTACCGAAGGTTCTATTTCAGACAGGTCCAAGAGAATGGTTTCAGTATACACCGGGTCATTTTCCCCTGTATAGAAAAGACCGATCTCTTTTGTGTAAATTTCCGTCACTTCAGCCCGATCATCTCTGTTGGTCATACTCAGATAGTCGATGGTCTTTTCATCCACTGGGAAAAATCCGAGTGTTGACCCGTTCTCCGGTGTCATGTTGGCAATCGTTGCCCTGTCCGGTATGGGCAACTTTTTTACTCCTGGTCCGAAATACTCAACGAATTTTTCGACAACACGATGCGCCCTAAGCCTTTCGGTTACGGCCAGAACCAAATCGGTAGCTGTAACCCCTTCTCTAAGTTCATTGATCAGTTTTACACCAATAACTTCTGGAATAGACATGTAGTACGGTTGTCCCAGCATGACCGCTTCAGCTTCGATTCCGCCGACACCCCATCCCATGACACCGATGCCATTAATCATGGTGGTATGGGAGTCTGTTCCCACCAACGTATCCGGATAGGCAAAAAGCTTGCCGTCAATCTCTTCGGTGGCCACCACCTTTGCGATGTATTCCAAGTTAACCTGATGACAAATTCCGGAATTGGGCGGGACAACCCGAAAGTTTTCAAAACTTTTTTGTGCCCAATTTAAAAGGGCATATCTTTCCCGGTTTCTTTCATATTCTTTTTCCACATTTCTTTTCAGCGCACCCGTCGTGCCGTAGTAGTCGACCTGAATGGAATGGTCTACAATCAAGTCAACAGGTACCAATGGATTTACTTTCTCCGGATCGCCACCTAGATCTTTTACCATATCTCTCATGGCGACAAGGTCGACAACCGCGGGAACACCTGTAAAATCTTGCATCAGGACTCGGGAGGGATGATATGGTATTTCAACCGGGTCGGCATACCGTTTTTCCCACCTGGCGATGTGAATCAAATCTTCTTTCCGAACCACACTTCCGTCTAGCTTTCGCAAAAGATTTTCGACCAGAATTTTAATGGAAAAAGGAAGCTTTTGAATCTCTGCTACCCCCTTTTGCTCAAGAAAATTGATATCCATAATAAGGTAAGGGCTCCCACTTACATCTATTTGTCGGATATACTCATCCCGTTTCATATTGGCCTCCGGAAATCACCGCTGTTTTTTTCAGATTCATCAAATGTGCTGCAAGTTCTCTATCACCACCGCTGCAAATTCAGAGCATTTCACCTCAATGGCCCCTTGCATTTGCCGAGCCAAATCATAGGTGACCCGCTTCTCTTCAACGGCTTTAATTAGTCCCTTCCTTATCCGGTCGGCAGCCTCTTTCCATCCCAGATAATCGAGCATCATTGCGCCGGAAAGGATCAATGATCCCGGATTTACCTTATCCTGTCCGGCATATTTTGGCGCAGTGCCATGTGTTGCCTCAAAAAGGGCATACCCATCACCGATATTTGCTCCGGGCGCCAACCCGAGCCCACCGGCCATGGCTGCCAATGCATCAGACATATAATCTCCGTTGAGGTTCGGCATTGCCAGTACGTCATATTCCTGGGGTCTTAAAAGTATCTGTTGAAACATGGCATCGGCAATCCGATCTTTCATCACGATTTTCCCCTCGGGAATTTTTCCCCCATGTTCGTTTGCAAGATCTTCTTCGATCACTATCGATTTTCCGAATGACTTTTTTGCCACTTCATACCCCCATGTTTGAAAAGCACCTTCGGTATATTTCATGATGTTCCCCTTATGGACCAGAGTGACACTCCGCTTTTGGTGTTCCAGCGCATACTCAATGGCCCTTCGGACCAGTCGATGGGTTCCAAAGCGGCTGATCGGCTTAAGTCCGATTCCTGCATCGGAACGAATCCGCCTTCCATCCTCCTGTTGAACCAGATCTCTGATTTTTCCGGCCATCACCGAACCTGCTTTCCATTCGAGGCCCATATAAACATCTTCCGTATTCTCCCTGAACACCACCATGTCTATATCCTCCGGGCGTTTCATCGGGCTGGGCACGCCGGGGATATACCTTACGGGGCGCAGACACGCATACAGGTCCAACTCCTGGCGGATGCGAACATTGATGCTCCGAATGCCCTCTCCTACAGGAGTGGTCAGGGGGCCTTTGATGGCAACACGGTGGGCCTTTATACGCCTCACCGTCTCTTCCGGAAGCCAACTTCCGGTCTGACGAAAGCCCTTCTCTCCAGCCAGTACTTCTAACCACCTGATTTTTCGGCGACCCCCATAGCTTTTCGAAATCGCCTCATCCAGCACCCTCTGGGATGCTTTCCAGATATCCGGTCCCACTCCGTCTCCTTCAATAAAAGGAATTATCGGATACGCCGGCACATCGAGTTTACCGGTTTTCGAATAGGTGATCGTCCCATTATTCATTGCCATCTTCACCTCTCCAGGTCATTTAAGAACTCAAAGCCATCCCAATTATACCGGAAGATGGGACCCAAACGCAAATAATTTTTCCTGTTTTTCCTTTGCGCGCTTTGCGTGAGAAAAACAAAATCCAGAACTGTGAAACTAAAATAACTCCATATGATATTGGTAAATTGATTTTTCACTCTATTTTATGACAATATTATTATAACTATGGAGAAAAATTGAGTTTATGTCAACCGATCGTACAAAATCAAAGATCCATAAATTTAAAATCAAGGTTGGAGAGGTCTTTCTTTGATTTCCGAGGAATGATTCTGGCATTGCTCGTGTTTGATAATCAGAAATATTGCACATTGATAGACAGTGCTGCTATAACCGTTAAGGAAAAATACCGCATAGCCGTAATTCTTAGCAATTTTCGAAATAAGAACGGAAAATTATCTATATCACTTTATAGCTCCATCCGTATTTATCTTCCAACTCACCATACTGTATACCGGTTAGAATATCGAAAAATCTTTGGGTCCAAACGCCGGTTTCGTTGTTATTAATGACATATTCCTTATCATTATAACTTATAATTCCTACCGGGCTGATCACGGCTGCGGTTCCTGATCCGAAAGCCTCTTTTACCCTTCCAGATTCTATGCCGGTCACCACTTCTTCAATGGAAATCAACCTTTCTTCGGCGGCAATATCCAGATCATCAGCAATTTCAAGAACCGATTTACGTGTAACACCAGGGAGGATGGTCCCGGTCAGCGGTGGGGTTACCAACTTATCGTCTATTACAAAGAAGATGTTGTTTGTGCCGACCTCTTCTACATGGCGGCGCTCCTTTGCATCAAGCCACAGCACCTGACTATAACCTTTTCGATTAGCGTTCTGGGTAGCAACAATCGTGCCGGCATAGTTTCCACCTGTCTTGGCTTCACCGGTTCCCCCCGATGCAGCACGGGTATAATCCTTTTCCACGATCAGTTTCACCGGGTTAAAGCCCTCCTTATAGAAAAACCCAACAGGTGAAAGAATGATAAAAAACAGATAACTGTCTGATGGGCGAATAGCGCCGATAAGGGTTTCAGTCGCAATCACAACGGGCCGTATATATAGAGAAGTCCCTTTCTGGGTCGGGATCCAACGCTTTTCTACTTTGAGCAGTTCGCACTCGGCCTGTACAAAAATATCCTCAGGAATCGTTGGCATGCCCAGTCGTACCATCGACCGGTTGATTCTGCTTGCATTTTTATAGGGTCTGAAAAGCAGAATGCCATCATCTGTGGATCGATATGCCTTCTGCCCTTCAAAAACCGCCTGGCTATAATGAAATATCATGGTTGCAGGTTCAAGTGCCAATGGTTGATACGGCTTGATCTGCGCATAGATCCACCCTTCGCCAGAGCGATATTCCATCGTAAACATATGATCCGTAAAGGTCTTCCCGAATTCAAGTTGAGTTGCATCGCTCGGCAACGGTTTTAACTTATCAGAAGATAAAGGTGATTTTTCTATTTCCATTTAAATCCCTCCGGTGTGCGTTCGTGTCTTATCATAATTTTATCCCAGATACCCCGGCTATAGATTGAATAATTTAGGGGTTATCGACAAACGGGTCTATCGATGAACCAAATGATCACAGTTAAACAACCAATGACAAATTGGTATAATATCATTAAATATGCAGGCTATGAAAAAAAAGAATCACACCCGTTAGCAATAAAATGATGAGTCTGTGATGTTTTTCAATCAATTATTTGAATTCACGCCGTAATATAAGATTGCAAATCAGTATCAGATATTTCTTGATAATAAGAAGTCCCGCCTACATTAAAGATAAAAAAGCGAGGTAGGTCTCAAGCCCACCCCGCTAATTGATGAAAACTGTTTAAATAATTGGCCAAAATTCATTATGCAAACAAAACTTCATCCCCATTACCCACATACAATTTACTTTTGGATCCGAACCTTTCTGTTCCTTCAACAACCGGATAGCCTAATTCGACCATCTTCTGGACTGCTGGCAAACCAGTGCAGTGATTGCATGCAACTTTTCTAAGTTTCTGCATTTGATATCAATTTGACACTCAACATCTTTTTGACTATTGTCTGTTTGAATAATGATTTAATCCCGCCTTTGAAAGAGAGGTTACAATCGATAAAAAACTGCTTAAGACCGTTTTCCATGATCGACATGTCCATGGAGGAGCGAAAATGGTGGAATTTGCAGGTTGGCATATGCCACTTCATTATCGCTCGGGGATTTTAAGGGAGCATCTTACAACTCGAAAACACGCCGGACTTTTTGATGTTTCCCACATGGGACGATTCATTGTTCGGGGGAAAAATAGACTGCCGTTCCTCCAACATGTGCTTTCAAACAACGTAGCAGGCCTTGAAGTCGAAGAGAGTCTGTATACCACCGTTCCCAATGAGCGGGGTGGCGCTATAGATGACGCCTATCTCTATCGATTTTTTGAAGATGAATATCTGTTGGTGGTAAACGCAGTAAATCGTGAGAAGGTGCTCCGTCATTTTCAGCAGTACCTGAGTGCGTATGGAAACGTGATTTTCGAGGATCAAACCGAAGATCTTGTTATGCTGAGTTTGCAGGGGCCGGCGGCAAAAGAAATCCTGCAAAAAACCATCAGCCGGGGGCACCTGCCTGAACCGCTGAGAAATGAGCTTGCGATAACCCACATCGGCGCTGCCCGGGTTTTAGTGGCAAGGACCGGTTATACAGGTGAGCCCCTCTGTTTCGAACTTTTTATCAACCGCAAGGATGCGGTGATGATCTGGGACCGATTGACCGATCTTGGCGTGCAACCGGCTGGTCTGGGCGCCAGGGACACCCTCAGGTTGGAGGCCGGGTTGCCTCTCTATGGACATGAATTGGGAACGGACTTTGAGGGGAATGAAATCCCGGTTTTTGCTTCTGCTCTTTCCCGATTTGCCGTTAGTTTTTCGCCTTTGAAAGGCGATTATGTGGGTCGCCCGTCCCTTGAAAACCAGTTTGCAGCCCTGAAAAAAATTATCGATAGAGACTTCACGCTGATCGATGCTCTGCCCCGGATCATCATGCCGGTGGCCCTGATCGACAAGGGTGTGCCCCGGCAAGGATATAAGGTTTTTCAAGGGGAGCATCAGGTAGGGTATGTGACCAGCGGCACAATGGTTCCTTTTTGGAAAAGTGAGAGAGAAGGCATTGCCACCAGGTTGACTGAAGAAAAGGGGCTTCGGGGAATCTGCCTTGCGCTTCTGGACAGCGACCTTTACGAGGGAGACGAGTTACAAATTGAAATCAGGGGGAAAATGGCCCGGTCGGTTGTCGTTCCCTACCATCTGAGGAGTGAGGCGCCTCCTTTTGCCTGGGCCATTTTATGGGATAAAATTCATCAAAAAACCCGGGATGTTATTGACAGCAAGACCAGAGAAAAAGTACGTCTCCTTCTGGACCGATCGATTGACAATACCATCTGGCGACAGCAGTATTGTATCAATCTTATCCCTTCCGAACAGACCCCTTCAAAGATGGTCAGGCTGCTTTCGGTCATGGACCCGGTATGTCGATATGCCGAACACAAGCAGGTCATGGCTTTTAGTGAAGCGGAGATTTTCTATTACCAAGGAACCGATTTTATTGCACAGGTCGAAGGGCTACTAAACACCGAAATTTGTCAATTTTTAGGTTGTGCCCAGGTTGAATCCCGTGTGGTCTCAGGACAAATGGCCAATACAGCGGTGTTCAGTGCCATGGTGGACTACTTAAACCGGGCTGACCGGAAAAGCGAGCAAAGGAGAATCCGAAAGGTTTTAAACCATCACCTCATCAAAGGCGGACATCTCAGTGCTCAACCGATGGGGGCACTCAGGGATTTTGTTGCCCGGGATCCAAAAACTGAAAAAGCAGCGGTGGTTAACTTTCCTGTTCTGGAGGACAACCCCTTTCAGATTGATATTCCAGCCTGTCTGGAGGTTATCGCCGAACATCGCCCTGAACTCATTATTTTTGGCAAAAGCATGACACTGCATACGGAACCGATTGGTGAAATACGAGAGTTTGTCGACACGGAAGGTATCGATTGCCGAATACTGTATGACATGGCCCATGTACTGGGGCTGGTCGGTTCGTATTTCCAGCGCCCTTTCGAGGAAGGTGCCGACATCGTTACCGGATCGACCCATAAAACCTTTTTCGGTACCCAGAGGGGAATTATAGGATCAAATTATATTTTAGACGAACCTGATTTTGAATTTTGGGAAGCGATTCAAAGGCGGGCCTTTCCAGGCAGCGTAAGTAACCACCACCTCGGCACCTTGCTGGGCCTGTTGATGGCCGCCTATGAGATGACCTTCTTCAAGGATGATTACCAAAAAAAAGTGCTGGCAAACGCCAGGGCCTTTGCCCGTGCCTTGAAAACCTGTGGCTTGGATGTGGCCGGCGATCCGGATATTTCCTACACCCAGACTCATCAGGTCATTCTTCGTGTCGGATATGCGCAGGGGCCTGAAATTGCTCGGCAGTTGGAAGAGAACAACATTGTGGTCAACTATCAGGCAGCACCGGAGGAGGAGGGGTTTACCGCTGCAGGCGCTCTTCGGATGGGTGTCCAGGAAATGACCCGGTTCGGTATGGAGGCGGAAGACTTTCAGGAACTGGCTCAGCTGATATATGACATTGTCGTTCATAACCGAATCGTTAAAGAAAAGGCGGTCTCATTCCGCAAACGGTTCCTTGAGATGAAGTTCTGTTTTTCTGCCCAACAATTTGAAGATCGGATCAGCCGGCTCCACCAGTTAATTTAGGTGCCACCATAAAATCAAAACGACAGGATTGACGCCTGGGCGTTTTAAACCATTGAACAACTACATGCAAGGAGGAAGCTGAATGAAAGAATTCAGTGAGTTAAAATTACCGGATAATGTAAAGTATGCCGAAAATCACGAATGGCTCAGATCGGAGGATGGAAAGGCGCGTATCGGTATCAGCGACTATGCCCAGGAGCAGCTTGGGGATATTGTATATGTAGAACTTCCCGATATCGGCAGCACGTTTAAAAAGGGCGAGGCCTTTGGGACTGTCGAATCCGTTAAAGCTGTTTCAGACCTGTACATGCCGGTTGGAGGAGAGATTCTTTCAACAAACACCGCTTTGGAAGAATCACCTGAATTGGTCAACAGCGAGCCCTATGATGAAGGCTGGATGATCGAAATCGAGCTGACCGATGATATCCAACCGGACAGCCTGATGAGCAGAGATGCTTACATCGAATCGTTGAAAGGATAAAAAATGCGCTACCTACCCCACACTGAAGAAGATATCGCAGAAATGCTCCGTGTGGTGGGCATCGATTCCCTTGATGACCTCTTTTCATCAATCCCCAAAAACTGCTGCTGCAGAACGAGGCTCCATCTCCCGGAAGCCATTAGTGAGTGGGAGCTCAACAGCCATATGGTCCGTTTGGCAGGGAACATGGCTGCTTTTCCGGAATACAAAACCTATCTCGGGGCAGGCAGCTATGAACATTTTATCCCGGCCTCGGTCTCTTATCTGCTCGGCCGATCCGAGTTCGTGACGTCCTATACCCCATACCAGCCGGAGATGAGTCAGGGAACACTTCAGGCAATCTATGAATATCAGACACTTGTTACAAGCCTTCTCGGGATGGAAGTAGCAAATGCATCGCTTTACGATGGTGCTTCCGCCCTGGCCGAGGCACTCCTGATGGCTATTCGCATCACCCGGCGAAAAAAAGTCGCCATTTCAAGATGTGTCCATCCAAACTACCGGCAGGTGGTCCAAACCTATCTTGGACCGACGGAGTTTGAAGTGATTGAACTCCCATACCTTGAAAACGGACACACCGATATTAAGACACTCGATGAAATTGAGGATCTTGCAGGCGTTGCCGTTCAGTCGCCGAACTTTTTCGGATCTATTGAGGATCTGCAGACCATCAGCGAAATGACCCATAAACAAGGCGCTCTCTTTATCACCGCCTTCACGGAATCTATGGCTTATGGCGTTTTAAAAAACCCGGGGACTCTAGGTGCCGACATAGTTTGCGGGGAAGGACAAAGCTTCGGCATCCCCCAATCGTTCGGGGGACCGGGGCTGGGGATGTTTGCGAGCAAGATGAAGTATGTCCGCAATATGCCAGGCCGTCTGGTCGGCAAAACCAAAGACGTAGATGGAAAAAAAGGATTTGTATTGACCCTTGCCACCAGAGAACAACATATTCGCCGGGGAAAGGCCACATCCAATATCTGTACCAATAGCAGCCTTTGTGCGCTGGCCGCTGCCATATACATGGCCTCTGTCGGTTCGACCGGTCTGCAGTATCTCGCCCGCCTGAACCATGATAAATGCGAGTACCTCAAAAAGGAACTGGTCAAAGCCGGTTTCGCCATCTGTTTCGGCAGCCCCACCTTTAATGAATTTGTTGTCGAATTTCCAAAAGGGTTTGAAAACCGTTATCAGGAGTTATTGGGGGAAAAAATAGTGGCAGGCTACCCTATTGCCGCCGATTATCCAGAACTCCCCAATCACTACCTATTTTGTGTCACAGAAACAAAATCAAGGGAAATGATCGATACCCTGGTCAAGGAGATACAACGTTGAAAGACTTTCAAGGTACGTCAGGGCTGATATTAAATGAGCCGCTACTCTGGGAAAAAGGAAAACCCGGAAGGCACGGATTTTCATTCCCCCGTCGAGACATTGAAATCAATGAACTGAACGAAAATCTGATTGGCGAAGGACCGGGTTTTCCAGATTTGAGCGAGGTAGACGTAGTTCGCCACTATACAAGGTTGTCCCAGTGGAATTTTGGAGTGGATACCGGTATGTATCCCCTTGGTTCCTGCACCATGAAGTACAACCCAAAAACCAATGAAAAACAGGCGAGCCTTCCGGGTTTCGCAAAAGCGCATCCCCTCCTTCCGTCCAGTCTCTCCCAGGGCGTGCTTAAGTTAATGTTTGATCTAAAAGGCTTTCTATCGGAAATCACAGGCATGGACGCGGTTACCCTACAACCTGCCGCCGGTGCCCACGGCGAGTTTACTGGCATGCTTTTAATTCATGCTTTTCATAAAAGCAAAGGTATGAAACGAACAAAAATCATTATTCCGGATACGGCACACGGTACCAATCCGGCCAGCGCAAGCCTCTGCGGGTTTCGCTCCATCCCGTTAAAGTCAAACAAAGACGGCATCCTTGCACCAAAGGCGGTTTCTGAAATCATGGATGAGGAAACAGCCGGAATTATGGTGACCAACCCCAACACTCTCGGCCTCTTTGAAGATAACATCCGGGAAGTCGCTGATATTGTCCATAAAAGAGGGGGACTGGTCTACTGTGACGGAGCCAACATGAATGCGGTGATGGGTATCGTTGATATGAGTGAGATCGGTATCGACGTGTTGCACCTGAATCTTCACAAAACCTTTTCAACCCCCCATGGCGGTGGTGGCCCGGGTTCTGGGCCAGTCTGCGTGGGAAAGCACCTCGAATCTTTTCTACCGATTCCACGTGTAATCAAAACAAACGGCAAATACCGTCTCTCTGAAGATTTTCCGGATTCGATCGGAAAAATACATGCCTTTTATGGAAATGTCGGTGTTATGATCAGGGCTTACTGTTATATCTTGAGCATGGGACCTGACAATTTGAAAAAGGCAAGCCAGCTCGCCGTCCTGAATGCCAATTATATCAAGGAGAAATTAAAAAAAATCTTCCACTTGGCCTATGACAAACCCTGCATGCATGAGTGCGTCTTTTCGGACAAATTCCAAAAAAATAACAAAATTACTACTCTGGACATGGTCAAGCGCCTGATGGATTACGGCTTTCATCCGCCCACCATCTATTTCCCGCTGGTCGTAAACGGCGCAATGATGATTGAGCCGACTGAAACCGAATCAAAGGAGGACATTGACTTTTTCATCGAAGCACTGGCGGCCATTGCAGATGAAGCTCAAAATAATCCTGACCGGGTGAGGAACGCACCTCAAAAATGTAAGGTAAGGCGACTCGATGAGACAGCAGCAGCCCGGCGACCGTGCCTTTCAGGATGAATCAAAAAATAAAAACAGATCCGTGGTTTTGTATCGAGCTGCCAGTTACAGCATATCATGAGGCATTGGCGATTCAGCATCGTCTCCTAAACGCAAGAATCAACCGGGTAATCGATAAGGAGATGGCCCTATTATTGGAACACTTTCCGGTTTTCACCATCGGAAGACGCCGTGGGATGGAAAACCTGGCCGTGTCAACCGATTTTCTTGAAAAAGAAAATATTTCCGTTGTTCAGATAGAACGGGGTGGCGACATTACCTTTCATGGCCCCGGTCAAATCATCTGTTATCCGATTGTTCATTTGAGATCGATGGATCTGACTGTGGTCGATTTTGTAACCGCCCTTGAAGAAGTGATGATACAGACAGTTGCCGATTGGGGAATTGGGGCTGTGCGAAATCAAATGAATCGTGGTATCTGGATCGGGGACTGCAAATTGGGGAGTATCGGTATTGCCGTTCGCAGGGGAGTCAGTTTCCATGGTTTTGCGCTCAATGTCAATACCGCGCTGAAACCGTTTGATTGGATAAACCCATGTGGATTGGCGGGCGTTAAAATGACCTCTATGAAACAGATCCTCTTAAAACCGCTTAACCTGAATCGTGTATATAAAAGTGTAAAGCGCCACCTGCAGGATGTCTTTGATGTTGAACTTATAAAAAAAAATCTATTAGATTTACCGTTCTCTTGAACCGAAAACAATGACACCCAATCCAACATCAAAGGTTATCCTTAAAAAACCCCCCTGGCTCAAACGGCGTCTGCCCGGCGGATCGGAACAAGAAGCGGTTCGGGCGCTGTTGAGCAAGGGCCGCCTCCACACAGTATGTCAGGAAGCCAAATGCCCCAATCTTTGGGAGTGCTTTTCCCAGAATACCGCCACTTTCCTGATCATGGGTTCCCGTTGCACACGAAATTGCCGGTTTTGTGCTGTTTCGCACGGCCCGGTATCACCGCCCGATAAGGAAGAACCGATCAGGGTTGCAGAGGCAGTGCAGCAAATGCAGCTCAGTTATGTGGTGATCACCTCGGTCACCCGGGATGATCTTCCAGATGGCGGGGCCTCATTCTTTTCAAAAACCATACATGAAATTAGAAAAAAAATACCCGATATTCTTGTGGAGGTATTGATTCCTGATTTTCAAGGAAACGAAACATCCATTCAATCTATTGTTGACGCCCAACCCGACATATTGAACCATAACCTCGAAACCGTCCCACGGCTTTACGACTCGGTCCGGCCTCAGGCTGAATACCGCCGATCCCTGGAACTGTTAAAACAGGCGCATCTTTACGATCCCGCCTTTCCCACAAAATCAGGCCTCATGCTCGGCCTGGGCGAGAAATCCGAGGAAATCCAAGAAACGCTCAAGGATCTGCTCGATGTGGGTTGCCGCATCTTGACACTGGGCCAGTACCTTCAACCAACTGCCCAACACCTTCCGGTATCCCGTTTTATCACACCTGAGGAATTTGATATTTGGCGAAAGAAAGCTCTTGAGATCGGTTTTTCTAAAGTAGCCAGCGGGCCTTTTATCCGGAGTTCCTATCATGCAAAGACGCTTTTTCAAGCATTGTGACCGGTATCACAATTTCAGATAAACCTTTTCATGATCTGATCAACCATCTCATCGACATTATCCGGAGTTATGCCGAGTCTATGGCAGGTTTTTTCGACTTTTCTCAACCGAAATGGATTTTCCAGGTCACTGATTCGCGAAAAAAGCCCCATCCGCCTTCCCACCTGATAGATGCATTGACGTTTAGGATCCATATCTAGAAATGTTCTGAGAATCGTTGTCATTCTGTCTTTGTCCTGGGGAAGCGTCCCTTCCACGTCTTCAAAGAGATTGAGAATATGATCACTTTTAACAACGCTGGTAATTCCGTTTAACTTTTCAATAAACATCAAAATCTCTTTTGCCATCATCAGGTCCGTGCACTTATCAAAACGGCCAGCCGCAAATTCTTCAAAAAGCGGCACATTATTTGGAATCGCCAATGTGCGAAGCCGGATAAATTCCGGATTGATCTGATTGAGTGCATCTGCTGTTTCCGCGGCGTGAACATGAGAAAGCTTTATCCCCCCCAACCCGGGCATCACATATTCAGAAAGCTCTATACCGGCCGTTTTCACCTTTAATCCTGCTTTAATATGGGTCGCTTTGGTCACTCCTTTTTTCATCATTTTTAAAACCGCGTCCGATGCCGATTCAAGACCGATGTGGATTCTATTTAATCCGACATTTTTCATGGCTTTCAGATCCGAATCTTTTATTCTTACTATGGTATGCGAACGGGCATATGAAGTGATTCTTTCGGCCCAGGGGAATGCTTTTTTCAGGTGCGCTAAAATCTCTATCAATTCTGTCGGTCGGATAATCAGACTGTTGGCATCCTGGATAAAAACCGATTTCATTCCATTGGCAAACCAATGGAGCGCAGCGCTTAAGGCCTGCTGTTCTCCTGGATCGGAGATCTGGGTTTCTTGTGGGCTCCTGATTTTGCGGATATCTTCGGATTTACCGCCATTTTCTCTCAATACATCGACATATCGCTTCACCATATCGATATCGCGTTTAACATGCGCCACCGGCCGCATGGAAAATTGCGCGCCTTTGTAGACCGGGCAGAAAGAACATCTATTCCACGGACAGTTGCGTGTAACACGGATAAGGAGGCTACCTGCTTCGCTGGGCGGTCGTATGGGACCCTGTTCAAATCCCTGGTAATCATCTCCTGTTTCCATTTGTCGGTCCATTTGGTGTGATTCCCCTATTCATAAAAGATTTTTTGCCATATTGAGTTGAGAATAAACATATCTGCAGATAAATCAAGAAAGAAGGTTTGGCGACAAATACCGGACAACCGGGTAAACCTTTGACAACCGAACCCGGTTTCGAATATAAATATCGCCATTTACCGAATTAGAGCTGCTTAAACCGGTATGTTCAGGGAAAATCAAAAGATTGAAAAAAATAAGTGCATTGTTTTTCATCCTCCTGTTTTTATTATTTTCAGGTGCATCTTCGCTGTTTTTTGAGTTGAGCATCTATGTCAAAAAACCGGCAAGTCCTGACCATACCAAAAAAAAGATGACTGTCTATCCCGGTCAGACTTTTCAAACCACCTTGATGAAACTGCATGAGATGAAAATTGTAAAAAACCCTTTTAAATTTAAGATGGTTGCTGTTTTTAAGGGTTATGATAAACAGATAAAAGCAGGTGAATACCTTCTGTCCGGCGCCATGCCGCCATCTGAAATATTTAGAGTGTTGATCTGGGGGAAAGTTCGGCTCTACCGATTAACAGTCCCTGAAGGGTATAATCTATATCAAATTGCAACTCTCGTAGCCGACTCAGGGTGGGGAACTAAAACTGCCTTTTTGAAAACAGCGAAAGACGCAACCTGGACAAAACGTGCAGGAATTGACGCAGACACACTTGAGGGCTATCTTTTTCCGGATACCTATTTTTTTCAGAAAGAGGCAATGGCGGAACAAATTATATCGATAATGATAAATCAGTTCTGGTCTGTATTTTCTCCCGAATGGACGGAACAGGCAAGCAAACTGGGGCTCTCTGTTCATGAAATTGTGACCCTGGCATCCATCATCGAAAAGGAGACCGGTGCGCATTTTGAACGGCCGATCATCTCCTCTGTTTTTCACAACCGGTTGAAAAAAAGGATGCGATTCGAAAGTGATCCGACGGTTATCTACGGTTTAAAGGGCTTTGACGGCAATCTTACCCGAAAACATCTTTCCACCCTCACCCCTTACAATACTTATCAAATCAAGGGCCTGCCACCCGGCCCGATAGCCAATCCAGGTCGAAAGGCTTTGGAAGCTGCCCTATACCCCGCAGATACCGACTATTTATTTTTTGTTTCAAAAAAAGATCGGACACACCAGTTTTCAACCAATCTTAAAAATCACATCAGGGCTGTAAAAAAATATCAATTGAGAAAAAGTAACAAATAAATTTCACCCTTTAACATTCGGTTAGACATACCCATGGATATTGAAAAGCTTTCAGAAGAACAGTTGGCCGGCCAGCGGCTCATGGTGGGATTCGAGGGCACAGAACTCGACAAAACCCTGATGTTTCTTATCGATACGATAAAAGTGGGAGGCCTCATTCTTTTTGTCCGAAATCTATCAACCCCGGACCAAATAAGGAGGTTGTGCCGATCGGTTCAGGATTATGCCGAGGCGTGTGGTCAACCCCATCTCTTTATAGCCATCGACCACGAAGGGGGGGAGGTGGTCAGGCTGAGCAAACCTTTCACCCATTTTCCGGACAATTCGGCAATGCAGAGTGAAGCGGATGCGGTTCATTTTGCAACGGTTTCCGGCAGAGAGCTCAAGGGTGTGGCTGTTAACATGAATATGGCTCCTGTCCTAGATGTGGCCCCCAGACATATCAGGAGTGTAATGGAAAAGAGGGCCTTTGGGGCGGATCCGGCATGGGTATCGCTACTGGGAGTAAAGGTCATCGAAAATCTTCAGCAGCGAGGGATCATGTCGGTTGCAAAACACTTTCCGGGAATCGGCCGTACCACCGTCGATTCTCATTTTGAAATGCCGGCCATCGATGAGGATTTTTCCGTCCTGCAATCTGAGGACCTGATCCCGTTTAAAGCGGCCATGCAGCACAACGTATCCGGAATCATGCTTTCCCATGTACGATTCATCAAAATCGATCCGGATTGGCCGGCGAGCTTGTCGATCAAGATTGCAAAGCACCTGCTCCGGGATCGGATGGGATTTGACAGGATCGTCGTCACAGACGATTTAGACATGGAAGCGATTCAAAAACATTATACGGTAAAGACCGTAATCACACGGATACTGTCGGCCGATATTGACCTTGCGCTGATATGCCACAGCAAACAGAAGATAGAAGAGGCTTTTGAAGAGCTATTTAAAGGAATGTGCAGTTCCCGGCATCTAAAATTGAAAGGAAAAGAATCGGTAAAACGAATAGTAAAACTCAAAAATAAATATCTACTGCGAACCCAACCGGCACCTTTAAATCAAAACCTCGGCACCCTCGAGTAAACATCCTCTGTCATATCGGATTGATTTCCATCGATTAAATAATGGTAACCTGCTGCTGCAATCATGGCAGCATTATCCCCACAAAGATCAAGGGAAGGGATATGGACTTGAAGGCTTTGAAGAGCCGCATCCTGCTCAACCTTTTCTCTTAACCGGCTGTTTGCCGCCACTCCCCCGACCAGTGCGAGATGATCACAACGCATTTCCTTGGCAGCCCGTATCACTTTATACGATAAAACATCCACAACTGATTCCTGGAACCCAGCCACAATATCCGGTATTTGGCCCTCATATTTATCCTGTTTATCTCTGGTTTTCTGAACGTGGCGGTTAACCGCCGTCTTTAAACCGCTGAAGCTAAAATCAAAAGTGGATTTGTCCAGATAGGTTCGGGGGAAGACGATTCTTCCCGGATCGCCGGTTCGGGCCAGTCGATCGATCACAGCACCGCCGGGATACCCGAGTCCCAGCATTTTTGCCACTTTGTCAAACGCTTCTCCGGCAGCATCATCCCGCGTCTGCCCCATCTGTGTTATCTCGGTATGAGATCGAACATGGTAGATACTGGTATGTCCCCCAGATGCCAGAAGTGCAACAAACGGAAAGGGGGGTTGATTCGTTCCCAAAAAGAGAGAGTTGATATGCCCTTCAAGGTGGTTGACACCCACCATAGGCAGATTGAGCGCAAAAGCAAAAGATTTTGCAAAGGAAAATCCGACCAGCAATGACCCGATCAGTCCGGGTCCTTGGGTGACGGCGATACCGTCAATTTCTCCATAGCGGACACCGGATGTTCTGAACGCCGCCTTTACCACCGGAACAATCGCTTCCATATGTTTTCTTGATGCGAGCTCAGGCACCACACCACCATAGCGATGATGCACGGCGATCTGAGATGCCACCTCAGAGGATAAGATCCTAGAACCGTTGACAACAAGCGCTGCCGCGGTTTCATCGCACGAAGATTCAATACCGAGGACAATCATGGATCAAAGACAGTTTGTTGGCAGGTATCCCAGCCAGGGGTTCAACTTTCAAGATCGACATCATCAACATGGATAAAAAACTGTTTTAAGAAAATACCCTTTGTCCGGCAGAAGCTTTTGATCCTTTCAAAGTTTTCTGAATCTCTGTTTGTAAATGACATAAGCAAACCATTGATGTCATTTTTTTTGAACAAAGATGCAAGATTCTCAATTCCGCCGAAAATGGGGTATCCTTGAAGTTTCTTCCCAATTTTTAATGGGTCGTCATCGATGAAACCAATCGGTTTTACCTTCAGTTTTTCATTGTTTAATATTTCACGCAGGAGGATCTCACCACCCCGTCCAGCACCATAAATGAGAATTTTTTCGCCATACAGGTTTTTCCGTTTCATGGTATCGTGAAAAATCCGGAAAGAGCCCCTGGTACCGAGAAGCAGACCGGTGATTAAAAACCAGTCAATAATAAAAATCCCTTTTGAGAAATCCTCAAAACGATAAATGAAGGTGACGGCGACAACGGACAGGAGTGTGGCTAGAAATGAGGCCTTAAGATATACAAAAACGTCGTTTGAGCTCATGTAGCGCCAGATACCTCTGTAGATGCCAAATATGAAAAATGCTATCATTTTGCAGGCGATGACGGCTGGGAGTGATTGAAGAAAAACTTTGAAATAGGTCGGAAAAGTTCTGGCATCGAAACGGAGACGGTAGGATAGATAGTAAGCAAATGAGATTAGGCCGAAATCAAGGATGACCAGCATGATCTGACGCTTGTAGGTGAGCTCAACAAGAATGGGGGTATACGGTTTTTCTCGCAAAAGTGAAAATTCCTTTTCAGGATAAACCCGAAGCTGCGAGAGGTAAACTCCCATCAACAGGATCGACAGCGCGACCGGAATAATCACCGCCGGTGAGGTCAGCGTATCACTTTGGTTTACAAAAATAGCAGCCATACCAGAAATGGCACCGGTTCCGTACAAAAACAGCACAGCACCTTTCTCGCTCATTCCCATCAGTACCAGCCGGTGTGAAGTATGGTCTTTTCCGCCCACAGAAGCCTTGCGGCCACTTAGAATCCGTATCAATGTGACCATTGAGGTGTCCAGGATCGGAACCATCAGTATCAAGATCGGTACTGCATATAGGGACAATGTATTAGGGGCTATTTTAACCGGATAGTTGAGGGTCAACAGGGAGAGTGTGAAGCCGATCAGCAGACTGCCGCAGTCTCCCATGAATATCGAGGCTGGATGAAAATTATAGATGAGGAAGGCTGCCAAGGCGCCGGCAAGGATCATCGCCATAAGCGCGCCTTGGGGGACGCTTCCCACATAAAGCCAGACAAAACACAAGGCGGCAATCATGCCGACACCGGCACTAAGCCCGTCCATGTTGTCGAGAAGATTAAACGCATTGGTGATTCCCACTATCCAGACAATGGTGACCATGGTATCTAAGGTAAGAGAAGTAAACCACTGCAGCCGAAAACCCAAAAAAGCAACCAGGGAAGCAACCAGTATCTGGCCCACCAATTTTGAATGCGGTTTGATATGAATAAAATCGTCCAACAATCCCAGTATAAAAAGAAAAGTAATCCCCAACCAGCCGACCGTCCCAATTGGAGGTAATTGCCTTTGACCTGAAGTGAGGATGCCTTGTGATAGGAGGGCTGAAAAATCTGAAGCAAGCAAAAGAGGGATGGACAAGCTCAAATATATCGCAATCCCTCCCAACAGTGCCGTTGGTTTTTTATGCCAGCGTTCCTTGGCCGGATACGCTATCCATTCTTTCTTCATTGCGACCCGACGGACAATGGGTGTAAATAAGAGGCAAAGAAAAAATGACAACGCAGGAAATATATAAACCACGGGCTAGGTCCACTCAATTTTCGAATTGGTGGTTTTTCGCTCAATGATTTCTCCGACGACAAATGCTTTCTCGTTCATCGCGCCCAAACGTTCCAGAATATCCTGGACCCCATGTTCCGGCACCACGGCTATCAATCCGATGCCGTTGTTAAAGGTTCGCATCATTTCTGCATCCGATATCTTACCGGTCTGCTGGAGAAAATCAAAAATCGGAGGTACCTCCCAACTTCCACGGTTTAACACAATGTTGCACGCTTTGGGTATAATACGGGTAATGTTATCAACCAAACCGCCACCGGTAATATGGGAAAGGCCGAGGATAGAATTGCACCTTAAAATACTGTGTATGATCTCTGAATAGATCTTGGTCGGTATCAAAAGTTCCTCGCCGATGGTTTTACCCAGTTCAGGCACATGGGAGTCAATTTCAAGTTTAAGAATTTCAAAGCAGATTTTGCGAACAAGAGAATACCCATTGCTGTGAAGCCCGCTCGACGAAATGCCGATCAGCTTATCCCCAACACCGATCTCCGAACCATCCACGATTTTGCTGTTGTCAACGATACCGATGGCGAACCCCGCCAGATCATATTCATTTTGTTGATAAAGTCCCGGCATTTCAGCGGTTTCACCACCGATGAGGGCACAGCCCGATTTATTGCATCCATCGGCTATCCCTTTTATGATTTCAGTTGCAATTTCGGTTTCCAGTTTTCCCATTGAAAGGTAGTCCAGAAAGAAAAGTGGTTTCGCGCCCTGTACGGCAATATCATTGATACACATGGCCACCAGATCAATTCCGATGGTATCATGTTTTTTCATCATGAACGCGATCTTCAGCTTGGTACCGACACCATCGGTGGAACTGACAAGAACCGGCCTTTCCATCCCTTCTACATTGAGAGAAAAAAGGCCGCCAAAGCCGCCAATATCACCCATTACACCGGATCTGGGAGTTTGTTGTGCAATTTTTCTGATCGCAGAGATAAAGCGGTTGGCCTTGTCGATGTCGACACCTGACGCCGCATAGGTGAGAGATTCGGTCATTTGATTCTTTGAACCCTTCCCTATTAAAAAATTTGAACCGAACGGTGTACGCAGCCCTGTTGCTTCCCGCAGGGAGTTTCAACCCATTCCGTCGGCCTTCTAAGCGCCAATGCAAAAGATTGTGACAAACGAAAGGCTAAACAGGTTTTATGCAAAAGTCAAAACAATTTTTTTGACATTGAATCCACGGTATTATAATGAGTTACGTTTGTACCTTCACCGGGCCGGAAAAGACCGGGGAGGTGGGAAGAAAAATTGACTTATCCATTCAAAGGAGCGATTTTTATGGGAGAAATTAACATCGGTTTACTCGGTTGTGGTACCGTGGGTACCGGAGTTGCAAAAATACTTATCGAAAGCCGAGATCTTATCCAATCCCGAATCGGGGCAACCTTAAACCTGAAATATATCGCGGACATAGACCTTAAAACAGACCGGGGTATTGATTTTAAAGATATCAAACTTACGACGGATGTCTTTGAACCAATAGGAGATCCTGACATTGATATTGTGGTTGAAATGATCGGAGGAGAGGAAATTGCCAAACGCGTCATTTTAAAAGCCATCGATCACGGGAAGCAGGTGGTTACGGCAAACAAGGCGCTTCTTGCCAGCCAGGGAAATTTACTCTTCAAGGCGGCCGCTGAAAAAGGAATCGATCTCGCCTTTGAGGCAAGTGTGGGCGGCTGTATGCCGATCGTCAAGTCGATACGTGAATCTTTGGTGGGGAACCGGATTACGGCGATGGTCGGCATTTTAAATGGTACCTGTAATTACATCTTATCGAAAATTACAGACGATGGCAGTCGTTTTAAAGATGCGCTCTCAGAAGCCCAGGCGAACGGGTATGCAGAGGCAGACCCGACTCTCGATGTGGAAGGCATTGATACGGCCCACAAACTCGCCATCCTCACCTCCATTGCCTACGGCATGGAAATCAATTTTAAGGATATCTATATTGAAGGGATTTCCGGGATAACCCCGTTGGACATCGAATTTGCGAGGCAGTTCGGATACAACATCAAGCTTCTTGCGATCAGCAAAAATATGGGGAGCATGGTCGAGTCCAGGGTTCATCCGGCCATGATCCCATTTGACAACCCCCTTTCAAATGTCAAAGGTACGCTCAATGCTATCACCCTTACCGGCGATGCAGTGGGTAACATTCTCTTATATGGACACGGTGCCGGTATGATGCCAACCGCAAGTGCGGTGGTGGGCGATCTGGTGGATCTTGCACGCAATCTTTTAACAAACAGCACTGCCAGGATCCCCCTCCTTTCATACCCGATGAATCATATCCGAAATATTCCTTTGACACCGATTGAAAAAATCCGTACCCACTACTATTTTAGGTTTTCCGCCCTCGATCGCCCGGGCGTCCTCTCCAAAATTACCGGTATCCTGGGCAAATATGAGATCAGTATCAAATCAGTCCACCAGAAAGGACGGAAGACCAACGGTTCTGTGCCCCTTGTCATGCTTACCCATCTGGCCGAGGAGGCAGATGTCATAAAAGCGGTCGCCGAGATTTCCCCGCTTAATGTCGTCTCTGATAAACCGGTTCTGATCCGAATTGAGGATGAAAACAGCCAGGAATAAATTTCACCAAGAGAGATCATATGCATATTATCTGTTCGGACTTGGAAGGCATCTTAACCCCGGAAATTTGGATAAATGTCGCTGAGAAAACAGGGATCGAGGAATTGAGACTGACCACCCGTGACATATCAGATTATGATATTTTGATGAAAAAACGACTTTCAATCCTTGATGAAAACGGGATCAAATTAAAGGATATTACAACAATTATTCAAGGTATGAGCCCCCTTGACGGGGCATTGGACTTTTTGAACTGGCTCCGGGAAAACATCCAGGTTATCATTGTAAGCGACACCTTTGTTGAATTTGCAGGTCCCTTGCTGGAAAAACTGGGCTGGCCCACTCTCTTTTGCCATTCCCTATCAGTCGGGCCGGATGGGTCGATAACAGGATACAGCCTTCGTCAGCAAGATGGAAAACGAAAGACCGCCATCTCCTTAAAACATCTTAACTACAGGGTCATCGGCATCGGGGATTCCTACAATGATATCAGTATGCTTATGGCAGCGGACAGCAGCATTCTTTTCCGGCCACCGGACAATATAAAACGTGAGTTCCCAAAACTACCGGTATCATACAATTATGACGAGCTTAAAAATATCATCCTCAAAATTATTGGAAACCATGCCTGAGGCGACCATTGCTAAAGAATAGAACATTCTGCCGCGTCATTTATGGGGACACGGACAAAATGGGCTCCGCTTATAATGCCAACTATTTCCGGTGGTTTGAAATCGGACGTACCGAATTGTTAAGGTCTTTGGGACTGACATATAAGGCCATTGAAACCAAAGGGCTATTTCTCCCTGTATCCGAGGCCTTCTGCAAATACATCGCACCCGTGATATATGATGATATTCTTCAAATTGAAACCGCCCTCGATACCAGCATCAAGGGCGGGATGAAGTTTGATTATATTATCTTCAGCGAGGACGGCGAAAAAATTCTAGCGAAAGGCTATACCAAGCATGCCTGTGTGGACCGCAATGGCCGGGTGGTTCGCCCCCCGGAATTTTTAGTGAAATTAATCACAAGTCATGCTACACCCTCTTAATCTTTTCTTGGCAGGTCTTTTCATTTTCAAATCAGGGCTGAATGATGAAAATAGATATTGATAAATTTGACCGATGCAATGTTCTGGTTGTTGGCGATTTAATGATAGACGAATATATATGGGGGGAAGTTGATCGCATCTCCCCTGAAGCACCGGTTCCCATTGTTTTGGTAAAAAATGAGGATTTTACTTTGGGCGGTTCCGGAAATGTGGTGAACAACCTGGTTGCACTGGGGGCAAATGTGTCGACAATCGGCGTCATCGGGTCCGGCTTGCACGGAAAACGTCTGCTTAAAAAATTCAATAAACTCGGGGTGGATACCGAAGGGATCATCCAGGAGCCCAATCGGCCGACTACCCGGAAGATTAGGATTATCGCAACCGGTCAACAGGTGCTCAGAATCGACCGGGAGACCAGAGATCAAATATCCAGCCAAACCTTTGGGGCGGTTTCAGACTTTGTTGAAAAGATCATATCCAAAGTGGATGTGGTGCTGATTTCCGACTATGGCAAAGGGTTTCTCACCCCTGCGCTCGTCACCTGTTTGCTTGACAAGGCCAAAAAGCATAAAAAAATGACGCTCGCCGATCCAAAAGGGTTCAACTTTTCAAAATATGCGGGGGTATCCTTGCTGACACCCAACAAGAAAGAGGCCGGACTTGCGGCGGGTATTGAAATTATTGATCAGTCTACCCTTTTTGAAGCAGGCAACCTGATCCTTGAGACCGTCGACATCGGTAAACTTTTGATCACATGCGGGAAAGAAGGCATGGTTCTTTTTGAAAGAGACAAAAAGCCTTACCAAATCCTGACGGAGGCACGCCAGGTCTATGATGTTTCCGGTGCCGGAGACACGGTCATCTCGGTTTTAGGGCTTTCGATTGCATCAAAGGCATCCCTTGAGGAGGCGATCTCCCTGGCCAATGCCGCTGCCGGGATCGTTGTCGGCAAGGTGGGAACCGCAACGGTTTCAAAAAAAGAACTGGTCTCAGCCTTAAAACCATATCACGAAAGCCCCGCAGGCTAATAAGTCGATAAGTTACGGCCGTGAAGTAAAAACATGCTGCCGATAATCCAACACCCCAGAGGGTTGACGTTCAAGGTCTTTGTTCAACCGAGATCTTCAAGGAATCAGATTATAGGGTTCCATGGCGATGCGCTTAAAATTAAACTGACAGCCCCCCCTGTAAATGATGCGGCCAACAGGATGTGCATTCAATATCTCGCAAAATATCTCAAGGTGCCACGGTCTTCTCTCACAGTCATATCCGGCCACCACAGCCGGACCAAACAGATTCTTTATCGCTGCAGCGACAAAGGGGTCTCAGAAAAAGCGTTAGATCATTTGAAACAATCGATCGATTCTCTCATCAATTTTCAAAAAATACCTTGACTATTTACCCAAGCTGGATTATTTTTATCGATTAAAAGATATATTGCGGGGTAGAGCAGTCTGGTAGCTCGTCGGGCTCATAACCCGAAGGTCGTTGGTTCAAATCCAGCCCCCGCTACCAATAATATCAAGGGGTTACAGCTTAGTTTCTGCAACCCCTTTTGTTTTGGGGTAACCATAGGATACCCAAGATTTTATGATATCCGCTTTATTTTTTTCTAGATCCTGATCATTGCTGGATCCCCTTAAATAGGCAATTGTCTTGGCCTTTTTTCAATCTTTAGGCTCTCTCTGTTCTCACCCCTTGAAATGCTCGACTACCATGAACAGCATCGTTTTATATGCCTGTGCTTTTCTTAATTTTATCCTTCATCTTTTGGTTAAATTTCTTAGCATTAATTATAAAGCGTTCATGTTTACCCCTGCTAATAGTATCTATTCCATCATGTACTTCCACATCAAAAACTAAATGCCGTCCGTTTACTTCGACAAGTTTAACATTGGCGCATACTTCGAGGCCAGGGGGCGTTGCAGCGATGTGATCGACATTGATATGTATGCCGACGGTTTGTTCCTCTGGCCAGTCAAGGTGTGGTTTTATTGCAAGAAGACATGCCCATTCGATAAAGCCAACCATGAAGCCGGTAGCAAACACTTTAGGCATTTCCTGGAATTCAGGTGATTCTGGATAAAGTGCATGCACGGTTTTGGTATCTGGAACTCGAAACTTGAGTTCATGC
>Ga0255052_10000128_pt1 | contig 56059 bp, 63 predicted proteins | sample JV7_2_21_MG_FD_188632 | JGI IMG/M metagenome (GOLD analysis project Ga0255052, IMG submission 188632) | Seawater microbial communities from Jervis Inlet, British Columbia, Canada - JV7_2_21 | ecosystem: Environmental > Aquatic > Marine > Inlet | place: Canada: British Columbia | collected...
CGACAACTCCGTGCAGACTGAGTACCAGTTCCACAGCGTCACGCTCTCCCCGGAAGGTGATCTCGCGATGCTCGGTGACGAGTTCTCCACCATGCAGTTCACGGGCAAGGCAGAAGCCCGAGAGGCTGTAGACGCCTCCGCCCCAGTGGTGCGTATCCGCACCTACAGCCAGTAGACCTCCGCGGGCACCTCTCGATAGAGGGTGCTTCTTTTCAAGGCAGACCAGCAAGCAAGGAGATACCATGTCAACCCAAAAGGGATTCCTGAGCAAGAAGGGCATCGAGTACGAAATCGTGCTCGAGGACGGGACCTCGCGGACCGTCCACTTCTACCCCATCAGTGTTCTGCGCCTCTCGTCGCTGCGAGACATCGTCTCCGCAGCTAGTCAGTCGATGATGGTTCTGTCCGAGAAAGCTCCCCTCTTCGAGGACGCGAAGACCGTCATCAAGAAGGACGGGGATTTTTCGGAGACCGTCCAGGAACCACCTTCTATCGAGCACCGCGAAAAGCGGCACGCTCGGAGAGCGTTGGCTTTGGAGAACCTTCTGACTGTGCTCCTTCATGAGGCGAACACCAAGACAGTCGCTCAGCTCCTGATGAGCTCCTTGAAGGACGACGTGCCCAAAGATCAGGATCCTCTCGAGTTCCTGGATGATGTGGAAGTCAGTGTGCTTCCGCAGCTCTTCAAGGGCTTCGTCAAGGCCAACAAGAAGGTCCTCCCAGCCCCTTTGCAGAAAAGGGCTCTGGCGATTTGGGAGTCGGCTCTCCTGAAAATGGAGGCCGACAAAAACGAAAGCCAGGCCCTGTCCCCAGAACCGAACGAGGCCGCCGACTCGCCGCCCAGCTCCGAAGCATTGCCGACAAGCGACGCGGACAGCCTGTCGCTGAGTCTGGTAAAGGCTCCGGATCCCGAACCGGACCTGCTAGCTACCGACCAGTAGACCTCTCAACAGCTGATGACCAAGATTGGGTGAACCTCGAGCTCACCATCGTCGACTTGGTTGGCTTCGGCTTCTCGGAGGACTACATCCTGAACATGGATGTCGAGAGCTTCGATGTCCTCGTTCAGCGAGTTTTAGAGGTGCAAGTCTGTCACAAGGTGGAAACACTTTGGTCACGCTTTCTTGCAGCACAGGGCACCAAGAAGGGTGTCCAAAGCATGGCGGAAGCCTTAGATCCGCGAAAACTGTCTCGCAGAAAGGATCCCAAGGATGGCTCTCGATCGCGGAGGACTTGAATACCCGATCAACGTCGAGGATCAGTTCTCCGCGAACCTCACGAAGTTCAGGAACGATACCCAGAAAGCCACCGAAGACTGGAAGCGGCTCCGCGAGGAGCTCTCCAAGACCGCTAGCGCTCAACGGGCTCTCGGCAGACGGCGTGCGGGCCCTTCCGAAGCTGTTCGACAGGCGAGGGAAGAACGGTCGATCGCAAACGAGCGCGCCAAGAGCGAGCGCAAGGTAGCGGAAAACCGAGAGAAGGCCGACCGCCAAGCCTCGCGCTCTCGACAGGGCCGAAGACGAGATCTCCAAGAAGAGGAACGGCTCAACGTTCGACAGGCGGAGATTGAAAGGCGTCGGCTAGATGAGGCCGAGAAAGCCCGCAAGAGCGCAACCGCAGCAGACAGGAATCGCCGAGCAGAATCCGAGAGGAGCGAGCGAGAAACACAACGGCGCCGCGTAGCGGCCGCTGCCAGTCAGGCAAGGGCCGCCAGAGCTCGCCAAGCCGCCGTTGAAGGACAAGCTCGGGTCGAGAAGAAAGCCGCTGAGGATCGAGCTAAGAGCCTCCAACGAGCCGAAGCTCTGGAAGACCGTCGGGCCGCCAGCTCCGCGCGGCGGGTCGCGGCCGAAAAACGAGCAGGGCTCCAGATCCTCAGTGGGCAAGAGAGGCTGGCCAACCAGCGCGCAACCCAGCAATCACGGGCGAATGCGGCAGCCGAGCTCGCGACCACAAGACAAGAATCGGCCCAGTCCAGGCTCCTGGAACAACAGCTCCGCGGGGCCGAGCGCGTTTCGCGGGAAGGTGATCGGACATCTCAGCAGCGGGAGACCGCGGCCAGGAAAGCTCGACGAGACGAGGAAGCCCTCAGAGTAGTTCAGGATCGACGAGCCCGCGCGCAGGTGCTGGGCACGACTCGACAATCCGAGGCAGAGGCTGCTTCGCAAGCTCGTCGTCTGCGAGAGACCCAGCAACTCGAGCAAACCGAGCTGCGCATCGCCGCCGCTCGCCGGCGAGCGGCTCGCGAGCAAACCCGGATCACCAAGGAGACCAAGCAAGCAGGTACAGCCGCGGGACAGCTCCTCTTCACGTTCCGTCGACTGGTGGGTGTCCTGGCGATCTTCACAGCAGCACGCCTCCTGGTGCAGTCCCTGAGGGCCGCTGTGCGAGAGGCCATCGACTTCAACTCGCGGATTCAAACGGCCGTCTTGGGGATCCAATCTCTGCTGGCTGCCACCGGAGAACTCTCCACCGCAACGGGGCGAATGGTTCAAGGAGCGGAGGCCTTCGCCGCAGCGAATGCCGAGGCCCGCCGCCAAGTGTCCCTGCTTCGGGTCGAGGGCCTGAAGACGGCCGCGACCTTTACTCAGCTCCTGGAAGCCTTTCAGACCGCCCTGGCGCCTGGTCTGCGTGCGGGCCTCTCCCCAGACGAGGTCCGAGGCTTCGCGGTCAGGATCGCCCAAGCTGCAGCTGCGATCGGTCTTCCTCAGAATCAGCTCGCCGAAGAGATTCGCTCCATCCTCCAAGGGACCATCCAGGCCCGGACGACCAGGATCGCCGTTGCTCTGGGGATCACGAACGAGGACATCCGCAACGCGAAGGAGGCTGGCGAACTGGCCGACTTCCTCCTCGAGCGCTTCTCCGCCTTCCAGTTCGCGGGCGAAGCGAGTCTATCCAACTTCGCGGTCATCATCGCCAACTTGAAGGATGCCACCTCTCAACTCCTCGGAGAAGGCGGCCGCGAGTTCTTCAACCAGCTCGCTGATGGGCTCCGCAATGTCCTCGCCCTCCTGATCCAGACAACCGAGAAGGGAACGGTGGTCAACCCCGATGCCCTGCGCATCATCCGCGCCTTCTTCTCGATCCTCACCAACGTGGGCGAAGAGCTTGGACGGATCTTCGACTCCTTCTCTCTCGAAGGGGCCGCCGACGCCGCCACTGTGATTGCATCGGTCGTCAACTCGATCGTAGACGTGGCCGCCGGATTTGCTCAAGGCTTCGTGGAGGTCTGGACAGACGTCCTCGACATCATCGGGGATATCCTGAAGAAGGCTGGGGAGCTTGCCGAAATCATCGGCTTCGAAGATGGGGAGTTCACGGCCACCTTCCGAGACGTTGCCAAGTTCTTCGGGCAACTCGTGGCCTTCGGTCTGGTGTGGCGAGCAATCATCTTCACGATCGTCAAGCCGATCTCCTTGATAGCTTTTGCTTTCAACTCCATGGCCAAGGCAATCAAGTTCGCCATACCGGTGATGCGGATCCTCGGTGGCCTGTTCTCCCTCGCTGCACTCAAGGTGGCTTTGATCACCGGCATCTTCATCGCAATCGGAGCAGCTATCGCGCTGGTAGTCGCGGCTTTCCGCAACGACTTCATTCGCTCCATCGAGATCGGCGGTCTGAAGATCGGCACTATCGCGGATACCATCAAACTGCTGCTCAGCTCGGCGATCAAGAAAGCGGCCCTGCTCTTCTCCTCCGCCTGGGGCAAGTCCATCAACTTCGTGAAGAAGCTCTTCGTCACCGTGGCGAACTTCTTCCTGGACAAGATCCTGGCCATCGTAGAGTTCGTTCTCGATATCGGTGCCATCTTCTCAGACGCCGCCGAAGACGCCGCCAAGGGTGTGGCCGCCACGCGGAGAGAGCTGGATTCCGCATCTGAGGCTTTCGGAAAACGAGAAGACGCGAGGCTCAAGAAGCGTCTCGCAGGCATAAAAGAGGAACGTCGCGCCAACCAGATCGCCTTCAACGAAAGGCTGGCAGCAATCCAGCAAGCCGAGAGAGAAGGACCACGAATCACTCCGGAGGAGGCTGCCAAGCAGTTCGCCGAAGGTGCCAAGCGTTTCTTGGGGTTGTCGGAAGCGGCCGCCGACTCCCAAGATGAGATAGCCTCTACCGTGGAGGACTACGCAAAAGCGTTTGCCGAAATCCCTCCCACCGTAGGCGCGACCAACATCAAGCTGGAACAGCAGGCTGCCATCCTCCAGAGACTGCAAGGCAGCATCGAGCAAAACCAAGAGAGCTTGCGCTTGGCTTTCAGCGCCCAAGGTTTGGAGAATGCAGAGCGTCGCATTCTCAGAGACCGCGTGCGCGCCGCGGGTGAGCTGAGAAAAGCCACAACCCAGATCGACGCTCGTATCAGAGAGAACGAACAATCACTCGGCAACATCGCAAACAAGGAAAGGAAGATCACCGAGGAGATTCTTCGACAGAACACGGCCAACCGACAACAGGTGAGCTCTCTGGTGGCCATCGGCGCCGAACTCAATGATCTTCAACGGCGAAGAGAAGGTGCTGCCACCGCCTTGCTCACTCTCGAACGACAGCAACGCTTCGCCATTCGCTCCAACGACGCCGAGCGAACCAAAGCAACTCTGCGCCGCTTGGTAGCCATCGACGCGGAAACCTTGAAGATCGACGAGCAGATAGTCTCTCAGCGAGCACTACTGAAAGCCGAAGTCGAGAGACTTGGTCTCTCTCAGGAAGCTGGACGAAAGCTTCTGAGCAACTTGACCGAGTTGGTCAGACTGAACGGTCTTCGCGTATCCACCGAGCAAGACCTCACCTCCGCCACCAAGGAACGTGGCCGAGCCGAAGAGTTGATCAATGATGCTCTCGAACTCCGTCTACGCACGATCCTCGTGCTGGAAAGAGAGCGATTGAGGGTCAACAGACTCCGAGCCGAGCAGGAACTGGTCAACGCTCGCTTGGTCCAGGGTGCTGCGCAAAAAACCGCTGGGGTCGGCGGCCCCCTCGGCGGTACCGCTGCCGATGCTCAACGAGAAGTCGCGGCTGCTCAAGTCCGCTTCAATCTGCTCATCCGCCAAACCCAAGAGCTGGCTAGGCAGAACACCCTGAGAAAAGAGGCCCTGCAAGATCAACTCGCCCTAACGGAAGACGCAGATCTTCGCGCCGAGATTCAATCGCGAATCAACTCCCTGGACGAAGTCTTTGTGGCTAACCTCCGTCTGGCACAACTCGAAGCCGCGGAGATCACGAAGGAGCTCGCTCGCCTCGAGTTCATTCTCGATCAGCCCCTTACAGCCGGACTGGAAGCGGGCTTCGAGGATTTCGTCACCAAGGCCGGTGATTCCTTCGCGCAGATAAGAAACATCGGGGAAGCTTCCATCACCGGGCTTGCGGACACCATAGCGCAATCCTTGGGTGATGCTTTGGATCCTTCCAAGAAGCTGGACTTGGTCGCTCGCTTCGAAGAATTCTTCCAGCAAATCACCGCGATGGTTCTGAGGCTCATCGTCAACCTATTGCTGGTGAAGGCCCTCACCGAGGTCCTGGGGCTCGACACCTCAGCCGGGGATAGGGCCGCCGCCGAAGCTGCCGCCTCAAAAGCCGTCGTAGCCGCTGCCGTGGCTTCTGCTGCTGCGGCAGTCGCTCAGGCAGCTGCGGCCGAAGCCGCTGCCAACAGCGCCTTGTCGTCGGCTGGTGGCTTCGTCAAGGGTGGTTTGATCGGGGGCGCTTTGCCGGGAGCTTCTGGCGCAGCCTTCCGCCATGCTCAGGGGCTCTCCGAAGGTGGCATCCCTCGACCGAAGGGGCTCCACCCCAGCGATCGAATCCCGATCTGGGCAGGGATTGGCGAGTTCATGCAGCCCGTGAAGTCTGTCCAGGCCTATGGCGTGCGTGTCATGGAAGCTATCCGAAAACGCCAGATCGATCCGGGCATCCTCAAATCCCTCGTGGGCAGTGGCACAGCTTCGGCAGCCCGAACATCCTTCGCGACCAAGGGCCCAGGTTTCCAGACCGGCGGTGGTGTCAGCTCAACCTCCGGGGACTCCGCAAATCAGGAATCTCAATCCCTCACCATCATCAACGTTTTCGATAGGCAGCAGCTCCTACAAACGTTGGCTGAGACCGATGGGCAAGAAGTTCTCGTCAATGTCATGCGATCTCGCCACGACGATCTAAGGCCAGCAAGATAATGACCTACACACCTTGGGGAATCACCCACGGAGGCATCGCACTCTATTCGCAGGTGGTAAAAGCTGCCGTCGCCGCTGGCTGGGCCTTAGACACGACGTCCTACGGGCGCGCTGATTGGGGCACGCAGCCTGTTGTACAGAACAACACCATCCCCATCCAGACCGACATTACAGGGGTGCCTCTCCCCTTCGTTCTGCCTCTGCCGATCATGTTCTTCGACAACTACGTCGTGAAGAAGGATTTTGTCACCTCTGTTACTCTTGGCGTCGATTATTCCATCGATCCAGACTTCGGCACGGTCACCATTCTCTCCGGGGGCGTTTGGGACAACGGCTCTGGCTTCGGGACCGGGGAGTTCACGATCCTCCAAGGCTACGATATCAAACGTGGTTGGGTCATTCTTCGAAGCTTCGGCATCAGCACCACTGAGGATTTTCGCATCGGCTTCCGCTTCAACTCCGCCGCGACCAACCCCTCCAATCCTCAACAGACCGGTGTCGAGATCTCCTGTTGGACAACCCCGCCGACAGCCTTCGAAAGCTATGAGTTGGTTGACCTGACTCGTAGAAACGCACTCGTGCATGATGTGAAGTGCATGATCTCCCCAAACGCCGATGTCACGGGGGCCTATTCTCTCGACGCTGATCGAATCATCTTCCACGGTAGAGCCGACTGCTTCACTGCTTGGGGGTGTGCCGGCATCCCGGCGCGCTTCAGGCCCCTTGCGGAACAGCCGCTGCTCACCGGCATGATGGGCAGCACCTCTTTGCAACAGGACCGTGCTGGTGGTCCTGTAGGGAAGACGGACGAGCCTGGGGATCTCTCGCTCTCGACAGAGATGGGATCCATCTACTTGTTCGAGCAAGGCGCTTTCTGTGCTGTGGACGACAACGTGGAGTTGAACGCCAACTACTGGGAGAATGAAGTAGGTCACCCGACCAATGGCTACACCACCAGCCAACGAGTGATCACCCCCGGCAGCGGCGCAACCTTGCCCGTGCCTTATTTCGAAGTCCATGACGTAATCACGGGTCGGGCCATCGACGTGGTAGGCAGCTCCTCCAACATCCTCTACGGGCTTTGGAACGGACTGCATACCGTGCTCTGCGCGGAGCCTTCGCACAACCTGCAAGTAACCATGGACGGACGAGCTTTCAGACTCTGGAAAGTTGGTGGAAGTCTCTCCCGCTTCATCGCAGTGGAGGAGATCTAATGCCTTTTCAAGATCCTGTCTTCTCTGTCCAACAACAGCTGCTGTCCCCAGGAAGCGCGGAGGGTGTGCTCTCTTTCATCCGCTCCGTAGCTGTGCTCGCTGGTTGGGTCGTCGATGAATACGACGTAACCCCCAGCCCTGCCTTAGAGACGGGGGGAGATGAGCTCTACGTGCATCCCGCCGTAGGTGGAGTGACCAATCCTCCCTATTTCTCTTTGAAGGCTTTCGATGGCTCAGCGGCTGATCAGCAGGCTATCAAGATCTGGATGAACACGGGCTACGATTCCACGAAGCGCGCAGACAACCAACCAGGCATGTACGCGCAATCCAAGCCGTGGCCAACCAATGCCGTGGATCGAACGCAAGTATTCTCCGGCGCATGGGACACCCTGCCCAATGCCAACCCCGCTGATCTGGGGATGTACCTCACGCAGGCTTGGAATCCTGCTTTTCCTCTTCTGGGTCCTGCTCCAGTGATCAGCTCGGCGGCCACGAGCTTGCACACCAAAGCAACCTCTTCCATCGATCAGATCTACGGATTCTACGATGCGCCGTTGTCCCTCGGTTCTTCTCGCTGCTTGATCTTCGTCTGGTACATCGACAACACGATGTATGGCATCGCCATGGGTCACGTACTATGGGACGTGGAGGGTGTCTCGCCGGACGACGACGAAGGTCATCTCTTGACCTGCTGGGGAAACGCCTACGACGATCGCCTTCTCGAGCTCCCGCCGCACCCAGACTCTCTCGGCGGCACCATCAACCAAGCAACCCCCTCGGCCATCATCCTTGAACTGATCCGCAACCGAACGAGCGGCAGCGAAACCTTCCCGACCGGCACACCGAACGGGAACCCGCTCATGGATTCTGGTCCGGTAGTCCTTCAACAAGGTCGCATCGAAGCCAGCGACAACGTAGCGGACGCCAACATCTCCGCGGTAGTGCGTCCCGATCAAGACTTCGAGAGCCTCTGGAACAACCTCCAAGGAGACGCTTTCCCAAACCCTCGGATCACCATTCACCGCGAACCCATCGTCGGTCCGATGACGCAGGAACGACTCGGATTCCACCGGCCGCGGCACATCTCCCGGTTCCCTGATGGGGGCGTACTGTTGGGCAACTACGCTATTGGGGAAGGTTCTTCGGACTGGAGCGACAGCGGTTTTTCCTTCCCGATCTACTTCGCCCCCCTCCGCCTGCAAGCGGACGGAGACACGGTCACCGAAGGTACTCGGCAATACATGCTCTTCCCGGGCAACCGGAGTGGCGGCTCGCCCTACACCCAAGCTTGGAGAGTCGCCGGCCTCGCGGTTAGGATTGCTTGATGGCATTCATCACGTGGAACAACGGGACTCTGGGTAGGCTACCCAACGTGCAGGGGATCACCCGCACACAGGTGGCGCTGCCCGTTGTACTGACGGTCTACGGCCCTCTCTTCTCAAAAACCCACAGCAACCCCTGGTGGGTGAACTACATCAACGCCATCCGCGCCACGTGGCTCAACAACCTCTTCCTCTATCGAATCTTTCCACAGACCTCCTTGGGCGATCTCCTCCGGTCGGATCCCTCCCTGGTCGTGGTGTCTTACGGAAACGTGCTCGACGATGTGCTTGATCCCCTGACCCTCTTGAGCACTTTCCAGGCCACTGCCACCTTCTCCAGCCCCGGGCCTGGGCTCGGCAACTCAGAAGGTCTGGATCGCACCGAGCCCAACAACGATCCTCCTATCGCTCCCCCGAACCCTCCGCTGCCTTCGTCGCTCGCTCCCACCGTGGCCTCCTCTGGCACCGTGGAAGCTGGAGGCGAGCTTCCTTTCGACGTCGCCATAGATGGACAAGACGCGCACTCCTCCCTGCTGTTCTCCTACTGCTACGCCTGGACTGTGGCGAGCCCCAACCAAAGACCAACGACCTGGGAGCCAGGAACTCTTTGTTACCAGATCGTAGGCTCTCGAGCCGTTCTGATGTCGTTCTTTCCCGACTGGAAAGAGCGCCCGCCCAGCTGTCGTTGGTCCTACCCAGACGATGTCTTCGAAAGCGACGCTTTCATAGAGCAGCGAGTTTCGACTCTCCCGGCTCCTGTCCTTGCCAATGCTGCCGAGTCCGAATGTGTCCACTTCCTCCAAACCCGCTTCAAGACGGATGGTCGAGAAGACAGCATCAACCTTTGGACGCGGTTGATCAGGATGCGGCATAACAGGGTGGCTCTACCCTTCTGGTTTGAGCCTCTCGTGACAGCAATAGACTCCTCCGGGTTGTCTACCATCACAATCGTCAGCCTCCCTCTCGACTCGCTCATGTACGAATCTGGCGAAATCGTCCGCTTCGACAGACGAGATCGCTACTACGAAACCCGTGCCGTTACAGGCATCAATCGCCCTGCCAACACAATCGACACTGCTGCCCCTTGGGAGCGCGCTATCCCTCCGCAGCACGCCGTCATCTACATGGTCCTATACGGGGCAATAGACTCTCCGCCAAAGCGAACTCTCGACACGGACACCCACCAAACGATCGACGTTGATTGGAGGAGTATCCGATGAGTGTTCCAGACACCCCCCTGACGGTACGGACAGTGACCGGTTTAGACACAACTGGTGGGGAAGGCTTTTTCGTGGAGCCGGCCTGGACCGCACCGTCAGACACTATCGATTTTGGCTCCTTCTTCATCGAAGGACGCTCCACGAAAGTGAAGCCGAGTACCAAGGTGGGTCCTACCGTTGCCCGATCTTCTGGAGATCGAAACAAGCTGGGAGGCCATCGTTGGTCAGGGAACTTCCTCTTTCGGCCCTACACCCACGCGAGATTGTACACTCTTTTCGACAACATGCGCCGCTGGCAAGGTCGTGTGATGCCGTTCTGGATGCCTTCTTGGTCTTCTGATTTTCGCATCGTGCGAAACGTAGATCCTCTCGAGGGGGACGTGGTGCATGTGCTCCCCAACGGCTTCGAGTGGTTGTTCGAGGATTCCCGTTATGGGTTGATGATCGAGACCTTTGATCGCTTCCTCGACATTTACGAAATCGTGGGGTACGACTCAGCAACCGGCCACCTCTTTGTGCGTGATACCCTCAAAGTCCTCATAGAGTTGACCAACATCGCGCGTGTCTGCCTTGTTCGTCGGGTACGCTCTGACAGCAACACCTTCGACTGGCGGTACCTCACCGACGCCATAGCAGAGGTTCCTTTGGGTGTCCGTGAGGTTTTAGGAGAAGGGCTCTTCCTTCCTTAGCCATGTCCTTTGATCCCATACAAGAAGCTTCTACGATCGTTGGGGAGCGAGAGTTCTACATCTTCGATATGGGCGAACTGCCCAACGAGCACTACACAACCCACCACGAAGCGGTCACAGAAAGCGACCTCACTGGTGCGCCTGTCACCTGGCAACCATTGCCGATCCTTCGAAGGGGGGTCAAGAAGAAGCACACGGCCCAGCCGGAAACCACCAAGCTAATCCTTCCTGTGCTCAACAGCTTCGTCTCTTTGGTTGCTCAAGGCGGTTTGGACGCCATCGGCATCACCATCATACGAGGTTTCGGGGACGACTACGCCAACGACTACCGAAGCCCTTGGTGGGTAGGCTTCTTGCAAGACATCACGGTTAGCACCGACATAATAGAGGGGAACCTGCGTTCTGTGGAGTCCTTGTTCGAGGACTCTTTCCCTCGGCTCTTTCACCAGCCGGGATGCAACAACACCCTCTTCGATCCTGTTTGTGCTCTCAATCCAGCCTTGTTCCTGATCACCCGCACGATAACAACTATTGCCGGCGACGGTCGTTTAGTCGATGTCGATGGGGCCATTCCTACCTCTGATTTCTACTCCTTGGGCAGGATGCGTCTGGTAGGTTCTGGGGATATTTGGCGACACGTGATTCGCCAAGATGGTTTGCAGTTCATTCTCCATATCCCCATCCTCGGACTTGCTGTGGGTGACTCCGTGGACATCCTCCCAGGCTGCGCAAAGCGCGTTCTGGAGGATTGCGTGACCAAGTTCGGCAATAAACCACAGAACGTGTCGATGGCAAATATCCCTGTGGCCAACCCGGTGATAGACGGCTTCTGATGCACGCTAACGAAAGGATCCTCCAAGCGGCTCGTTCCTGGCTCGGGGTCCCGTATCGAAAAGCCGGGAGAGATCGCCGCCGAGGAGTGGACTGCCTCAACTACGTGGGTCAATGCTTCCTCCAAGCTGGCATATCTCACTCACTGCCGGCTTGGAGGAACTACGAATACGGATTCTGGAAAGCTCCTGGAGATGTCATCCTTGCTGCCATCGAGGACGGTCTACGTCTTCTCGGATCCGAGGTAGAGGTGGAGGAGTACCAATCTCTCGGCCGCGCCGATTGGCGTCCTGGTGATCTGGTTTGTGTTAGTCAAATGGAGGGTTTGAACAAGGCAACCCACGCTGTGATAGTGGAATCGGTTACCTCTCATTCCGTTCGTATTCTACATGCTCGACAAGGTTCCGGGGGTTGCGTAGAATCTACTCGAATGCCTCCAAGTTGGCGGATGATCCGCTTGTATAGGTTCTTAGGATGGGAAGCCCCGGCAAAATAATCTTGGGAATCGCTGGCGCAATCGTCGGCTTCGTCGTTGGTGGTCCCGGCGGCGCCGTCGTCGGTTTCAGTTTGGGGTTCTCTGTTGGGGGTTTGTTGTTCCCTCCGGATATCTCCACGCCCACGCAGACCACAGACAGCTTCAACGTAACAGGAGCTTCTGAAGGATCCCCTCCAGCGTTCGTGTTGGGTCGCCGGGTAGTCAAGGGCAACATCATCTTCTTCGGCGATGTGGTGACCGAAGAAGTCACAGAAGACCCAGGAAAAGGTGGCGGAGGGGGTGAATACGTAGTAGAGGTTCGCCCCTACGCTCCTGTGCATATCACGCTCTGCCTGGACACGCTGCTTACCCTACACGAAGTGGCAGACGGGAAGGGTCGCAACTGGGAACAACTGAACTCGGACGTGGGAGGGGCGCCGCTCCAGATCAGTACCGGAATCGGTACCGACTTCGGGTATCTGCCCGATGCCGTTCCCATGCCTGGTGTCACGTCGGTCTACTCCGACGCTCTGTTCCTGGGAGAGAATGCTCGCACCTTCCCTCCTTTGTCGTTCGATGTCTCTGTGCTTCCCGATGCTACGGTGGGTGACCCCACCTTAGGTCTCTCTTCCGGCGTGAATCCTGCCAATGCTTACTGGCATATTCTAACCAATCTACAATATGGCCTCGGACTTGATCCCTCTTCACTGAATCTTGCCAGCTTCCAGGCAGCGTACACCATCTACAAAGACGAAGATAGAGGCCTCAATGTACTCCTCGAGAACGCGACCACTTTCAAGAGAATGGTTGAGGTTCTCAACTTCCACACGAACTCCATTCTGCGTGTGGACTCTGAAGGTCGCTTAGAGCTCTTCCCCCTTAGGTGGGGCAACTGGACCGCGGTTCCTGTTGCTGAATCCGAATGCAAAGATGCTCAAGTTTCGGTGCGCACTTGGGCCTTTGTGGACAATGATTTCGTCGCCACCTTCCCCGACGAAGCCAATCGCTACACGCAGCGCACCATCCGCCAGAAGAACGAAGCCGTCCAAGAAATGGTAGGCTCCAGCCAAACCAGGACGTACGACTTCCCCTGGTTCACCGACATCGACAACGCCACTCGCCGGCTCTCCGAGCTCATGGAAGCGCACTCCTTCCCCGACTCGGTTCTCGCGATCAAGGTGTCCAAGAAGTTCCACGACATCCGTCCAGGAAGCGTCATCGCACTGACGCATTCTGCTTACGGATTCGACGGAACCCCGAGCAACGGATACTTCCGAATACTGGAAGTCCAGGACGCCGACTTTGGGAAAACCGGAATGCTCCTGAAGGGGCTCCAAATCCGTGAGCCTTTGTCGACCAACTACGTTCCTCCTATCCCTGCTCCAGCTCCTCCTATCCCCATAGTTGACCCTCTGCCTCCTCTCGCAGTAGGTGGGCTCTCCCCCAAATGGCGAAGCCATCGACACCCTCCAGAGATAGGAAGTCCCAAGGGCATCCCTGCGCCGGCTCCTGGTGCCCCTCCCGGCGGTGGGGGAGCTCCGATCGGAAGCCCCCAACAGCTGTCCCCTCTCGAACCAGAGGCAAATTTCTTCGGCTACCCAATGCCATTCTGGGCTGCTCGAGGCGGCGGCCGAGATGTCCTCTACATGATGGAGACCGCGCATGCCAAGACGGCGAATCTCCCAGTAGGAGAAGCCGGCAGAACCATCTCGAATCGGTGGGCCTTCGGGTTCTACGCTGCGCAAACCATCGGCGCCAAGCAGCACTTCCGGGGCGACGAGCCTTTGCCGGTGTCCCTGAACGGCTTCTCCGGGCAGCTGCTCCCTGACTTCGGGCTTGACAGCGCGGACGCCAACGGGTTCTTCCGAAAGCAGGAAACTGGCCCTTGGGCGCTACTCATCGGCAACACGGAGATAGCCCTCTTCGAGCAGATCGTCTTGGTCAATGGCACCGACTACGAGATCTACGGCCTCAAGAGAGGTGCCAACAAGGAATACCTCTACGAGTGGCCTACCAACACTCCCCTCTTGGTCATCAACCTCAGGCCCTTCTCCCGCCAGATCGGGCTCCCCCAATCGGAGTGGGCTTTCCGGCAACGCTACATCCGGCAAGTCGACTACGACGATCCCACGCTCCTCGCACGCATCCGAACCTTCTTCCAGACCGCTGATCTGGCTGGTCATGTGCAACGCCCTGACCAGGGCTGGAACGGTGTGAATGGGGAGACATGGGAAGATCGCGCTGGCGCCATTGCGCACGCCAGCGGCTTCTACGCCCCCGCGAACGAGCATCTGGCCAACCGAGGCCCTATGCCGACCTGCCAAGCCTACAAGAAGGGCACCAGCGGCTCAGGCGTAGAACGCTCCTGGTACGCCGAAGACAATGGGATAGGGGCCTCGGGTGACTGGATCGTCGAGCTCCCTCCGTTCCCCGACGACAGCACGGGTATCGGGGACCGCGTGGCCTACGACCAACTCGAAACCGTGGGGGAGCCTTTCGGGCCTCCTGTCGACCCCTGGGAACGGTTCCACGGGCCAACCGATCTACCTTTCAACGACCATGTAGGAGCCTCTGCTGCGGTCAATGGGCAGCTCTATAGGCTCTTCATCATGGCCAACATTACCCAAGATCCTCTCGTGGATACCCCAATCAGAGAGATTGATGTCTCGTTCTCGGGTGCTGAGGTGGAATGGCCTGCTTTCCTGTATACTGTAGCCCTACAGATCACCGATGGGGTTACGTCCTTGGGCGCAACAATCGCATTTTGGGTGGCTGTTAGGGGGCGGGGCAATCACTTCTGCCGCCCTCGTCTGGTGGACAAGATTGGCTTCGCATGGCCTCCTCAAGAGGATCCCCTGCTGGCCATCGTACCGAGCTGAACCATGATAGGAGACGGAAGACTACAACTGACCGAGGCGGCCCCGGGTTCACAGACCTGGCTCGCGCAGCTCAACGCGAACATGCTGGTGCTGAACGACACTTCGCCGGCGCAGTGGTTGGCCACCGCCGGGGAGACCATTTCAGCCGGGGACATAGTCGCTCTCGAGAGCGATGGCCTGTTCTACCTGGCGGACAGCAACCACGCATCCGTCCCTCGTAGAAACGCCTTCGGCGTCGCTTTGTCGGACGCGGCCTCTTCCGCGACCTTTGTTGTGCGGCTCCGGGGCCCTCTTGAGTCGACAGCTCATGGCTTCTCGCTCGCCAGCATTCTCTACCTATCAGAGACCGCGGGAGCCTTTACCACGACCCCGCCCACGACTCCTCGTATCGTGGGGATGGTGCTAACGGCCAATCTCTTGTGGCTGGATTGTCCTCGTAGTTGGGCTGCTGCATGATCGATCATTCGAACAGCGGATCTTGCTCGCTGTGTCTGCCTGGGGCGGCGGCTCCTTTTCGCGGCCGTCGCCCCTCCTTTTTGAGGTACCTCTATGCCTGATCCTCCACTCCCAGGCCTCGGGGAACACGTTGGTGGTCGATACTATCAACTGACCAAGGGGTCTTTCGGCGAAGCCGGCTCCGCTGTTGATGTTTCCCGAACCAATCCTCAACCAGTCGATGACTGGAAACTGGAGATCCCAAGAGGCAACCGCCCCGGTCTGTCTCCAATGATCAAGTTCGGCGAAAATCCGAACATCAACAATAGCGGAGACTTCTTCCATCTTTGGGATGCTACGGGGCTCTACGCTCCTCCCACTATTCCGCGTATCCACAATGTGGCATCCGACAACGCCGCTGATGCAGGAAACACCATCGTCAGTGGTACCGCAACTGGTGGCTCTGTACTCACCCTCGTAGATACCTCAGAAAACTTCGTAACTGCGGGGGTCGTAGCTGGTGATATCGTCCTGAGCGATACCAACTGTGATATTGGAATCGTTTCCTCCGTGGCCACGGACACTCTCACGGTCAATGGTTTCCGAGACCCCGAAACGGGCTTTTTCGGCGACGCGATCTCTGCTGGTGATAGCTATCGAGTGGTCCACGAAGGCTCGACGGGTGCCTGTGTCGTTTATCTGCAAGGGCTGGACTCTTCCTTCTTGTTGGTGAATGAGTTCGTCGTCCTGAACGGTATCTCCGATGTGGCCACGGTAAACAGCTACATTCGCCAATACCGTGCTCGTTCTTTTGGGACTACCAGAGTCGCGACATTGGTGGGTGTACTGACCTCCACTGCCGTAGGAGACGGTACTGTCTCCTGTCAAATCAACGATGGCAAAAATCAGACCCAGATGGCCATCTACACGATACCCTTTGACAAGAACGCCTACATCCTCCAGTGGTGGGGGTCTTTGTCGAAGGCTGTAAACGCCATTTCCATCATCAATCTTCGTGTTGGCCAGCTTGATGGTTTCGGCTACATCGTGCAGCCCTGGTCGCTCTCTGCCTCTGGTCAGTCTAGCTTCTGCTACGAGTGGGGGACCCGTCTACCGCTCCCTGGCGGTGCTGATATCTGGATAGAGGCCAACTCCAACCTTCCAAGCACCGGCGTATCCGGTGGTTTCGATATCATCCTGGTTGACAAGGTATCCTGACATGTCCAACGACATCTACATCGACTCTGTAACCGGGGATGCCGGTGGAGATGGCTCCGCTCGCAGTCCCTACCAGGCCTACTCCACGGCCCTCGCGGCCGGCATCTCGTCCGGCGACACCGTCTGGGTTCGTGGTTCTCTCGCCGAGCAGATCAGCCTCCTCGGGGGTGTGACCTACCGCAAGTGGGGTTCCGCTCGCTTCGTGGTCACTGGCGGTGGTGCTCGAACCTACTGCATGCACGCGGAAGACGGCTCCTCGGGATGGACCGTGATCGGTGCTGAGTTGACGGCCGCCACTTCTCACGGCTTCGCTCTCGTGGGCTCTGGTAGTGGTCGCTTCTTCGGTTGCTACTCCCACGCGAACCCGGCCGGGAACGGCTTCGGCTCGGTGGCCTCCACCGCAGATGGAGAAGTCCACTTCTACGGCTGCATCACGGACAACAACCTTGACGGTTTCAGCGCGGTCAACACGGCCAAGTTCGTGTGCTACGACTGCGCGGCCACCACCGAGACCAATGGCTTCGAAGCCCTCGACGATGCCAACCTGAAAGCCTTCCGTTGTGTGGCCACCACCTGCGCAATCGCTTTCAACCTTCGCCACAACTCCGGTAGGGCCATCCTTGCCGGCTGTCAAGCCTACCTCTGCCAGGACAGCTTCCTCCATATCCCCAGCTCCACCTCCCTGACCACCGCCATGGCGCAGCCCTCCACGTTGGCCTATGCCTGCGCGGGGGGCCTGGGCATTGCACCCTCCGCCGAAGCCGCGGGGTTCGTTGTGTCCGAAGGAGCGCATATGGACGTGCTCTCCTGCTCCGTCTACAACGCAGGGGACACGGTGGCCAGCAACCTTCTCATCTCCTTCGATTGTCGGGACGCGGCCAACGCTGGGGGCATGGTCACGACCATTCGTGTCCTGGGGTGTGCCACCCACACCTTGGTGGATGTGCAGGCCTACCACGGGCGCGCATTCACTCCGGCGAATGTCCTGGATTGGGACTACAACGCCTATACCAGCGTCTCTGGTGATCGCTTCCTGATCGGAGCCGTTGCCAAGACTTTCGCCGAGTGGCAAGACGAGGCCAACCTGGATAGCGGCTCCTTCCAGTTCACCGCCGTGATGGTGGGGCCTCCGGTGAGCGAGGCCACGTTGCTGAATGCTCGGCTGACTCCCACCACGGGCCCCGACACCCCCTTCGTCCCCAATCTCCAAACCTTGCTCGAGAGCAAGGGCCTGTCCTCGATCTGGACAGAACTGGCCTGGGCAACTCCCGCCATTGTCGCTCGTGATCGGGATTTGGCGAACGCCAATCGCCGGGTCTTCGCATTCTCCGCTTCGATGGCCTTCTCCGCTGTCGCGGGGGGTGTCTTCGACGTCACCGAAGAGCTCTGGTTCCCCGGAGCCTTCCAGGAAGGCATCCTGGCCGGGACAGATACCGAAGTCCATGTCAACGCATCCGCCAATGGTGGCACCCTGCTCCTCGTAGACCGGGACTTCAACACGGCTCTGCTGGATCTCCGGATCAACAGGGAATCCGTCGCTGGTGATCGCTCCCGCCGCGTGGTGATCATCGGAGGTTTCGTGACCCAGAACGCCATCACGGTCCCCACGAAGGTGGTGATCTGGGCGGGGAAGAAAGCCGCTGGCTTGCCTGTGGCAGTGGCCATGTTGACCTACGCTCAGCAGATCCCAGAGAGGGCTCTTCCGCCCGGGATGGATGCCTACTTGGAAGTCGGCGATCCTGGGGTGGCCGTGCAAGGCGTTGGGGAGATCAACTACCGGATCGAGACCGTGGACGACGTCGACGGCCTCGCCGGTCCCAAGCCAGTCGGCGTCGGTCTCACTGCTGCGCGGCTGTCCTGAGCCTGAGCACTGTCCGGCAACGCCCATGGAAGGGGGGCACCCCCAGCGCGTGCCGGCTGAACACCTCTTCCGCGGTTCCGTCTTGCAGCTGCGCCTCCTTCGAGGAGATCAAAGGCAGCGCGTCTTTGGCGTCCGCAACATCCCCTCTGGATTGGCTGAGGTAGTAATTCTGGAATCGCCCAAGAAGTCCTTGGGTCGCGACCACTCGACCATGGATGGCCCGGCAGAAGGACGTCGTGCTCGAGTCCGGGCCCCCGCCGGCGGGGTTATTGAACAGTATCAGCTCCTGGATCCCCGCGGCCGAGGCGGCCGCTACGACCCCTGCATTGAAGGTCCGGTAGGCCCAAAGATCCGTGATGTAATCGCTCACCGTGCCCTTCGGGTCCCCGACGACATCGGCGACGTCCGCCAGAAGAGCCTCCAGATCCTCTGTGCGCTCCTCGGGGGGTGAGGCGGCCCAAGCCTCGAGCAGCTCGCGCAGAGGCTCCTCCCGCTCCCGCAGCCTCTGCCTGAGCCAGAAATGCAGATCGTTGGCTGCGCTCCGCTCCAAAGCCAAGAATCTCGGGTCGAAAGTGACCCTCTCGAGCTGCCCGATGCTGCGGGCCCCCGCCTCGAGTAGTCGCCGGGTCGCCGGGAGCAGCACGCTGCTCTCCAAGCTCTCCTGATCGAAGGCCACGAAGAGCGAGAGCAAGAATGCGACGACGACGTCCTGCTGGAAATCCTCCTGCCGGACGGCCGCAAGGCTCTCCGCCTGGGCGAGCAGCTCGCCGAGGGCCCTCTCAGCTCCCAGGGCCCAGAGCCTCTCGACCAGCGAGGCCAAGAGCTGAATCTCGAACTGAACCTCGGGGATGTCCTCCTTGCGGAGCCTCTCGTCGGTCGCCGCACCCAACGCTCTAGCCAGCGTGTGGCGCCTCATCAGCAGTTTCAGATCCAGTTCCATCCTGTTCCTTTCGCAGTCTCTGGGCCAGCTTGTAGGCGCTTTCCCTGCCGGGATGCTTCACGAGTATGTAAGTGCTGGTGTGTCTGCAATTCGTGCAGCGTCTCTCCTGGGTTTTCGCTCTGCCTGCCTGGAAGGTCTTCTTGACCCTCATCAGACCTATACCGCAGGCTTCGCAGATCATCATCCCGCTACTCTCCCCTGCATGGCCAACATGTCGTAGAACGTCATGACCATCGCATCGGCATGATCTGGGGAACCCGCTTGCACCCTCTTGCGGTACTCCTCTTTGGACTCGACCTTGATCTTGCCTTTGAGCGTCATCGCATACTGGCGGCTGGAGAGCTCCTCTATGAGCTGTGGGTCGTTTGGGATATGGCAATCTCTCTGTCTGACGTACTTCGCCATGCTGAAAAACGCCTCTGTGACCTTGTCATGGTACTCGCTGCTTGTAGGTTTCCCTCCAAAATGGAACTCGTGGGTCTGTTTCCGGTTGTTGTGGAAGTGGTGCAAGAGGCCTTGGCCTACGCCACCCGCGTCCACGACGTACCAGCAATCTCGATTCTCCCAACCAAAGCTGCCTTGGTCTGCAAAGACCTGAGCTATGATCTTGTCCGGTTCGGCTTTGTAGTGGATCCTCTGGCCCACCACCGCGTGCCCGCTGCGCCGATACGCCACCGAAGCATCATCCCCGTAGCGGGCAAAGTCCATCCCGAACTGCTTGGTCGAAGATCTCCTGACCATATCCATCTTGTCGGTTCGGGCGCAGGCCTCGAGATCGTCGGACGACATGACGCAGTTAGGATCTGATTGTGGGAACTCTCCGAGGACCCGCACCCGATAGACGTCGCTGTCTGTGCCGTAGAGATCCGCGAGCCGTCGGACGTTCTCCTTGTCCACGATGGGGCTCTCTTCTGCATTCAGGGTGAGCGTCCACCACTTCCTGCGATCTCGATTGAAGCAATCGAAGAAGGAGCTGTCCCGCGTGTTTGGGTTGCCGATCATCAAGAGCATCTTGTCGGTGTTCGACAGCGTCCCCAGGATCGTCTCGATGATGTTCCGAGCTACGCCAGAGGCCTCGTCCACGATGAAGGAGAGGTGGTCGTTGTGCCAGCCCTGCATGTTCTCGGGCTTGCTGGCCGACGCGAGCTTGATGCCCCAGTCCTCGACCCCGAGGATCTCGATCTCCGTCGCCCGCACCTCGAAGAACTTCCGAATCTCAGGGTGGGCCTTCATCACCCGCCCCCGGGCTTCTGCAAGCCATACCTCTTTGCACTGCCGCATGGTGGGGGCCGTGACGACTGTCAAAGCCATGAAGTGGCGAAAAGCCTTCCAAAGCCCCGCGATGGTCGCAAGTGTAGTCTTCCCCGGGCCTTGGCCACTTTTGATGGCCATATGCGTAGGCTTGCCGTAGTAAACCTGGCTCTGTATCGCGGACAACACAGGAACCTGCTGGGCTGTCGGCTCGAAGTTGAAGCCTCGGCAGAACGCAAAGATGTCGTTTCTGGCGCGGTTGTAGAACTTCAAGAAATCAGCCGATGCTCGGGAAAGATACACTTGCCATCGCTCCTATTTGATATCTCCTATATGTTGACCGACTTCGTCTAACTTCCCGTCGATCTTGTCCATCACATCAGCGATCCTCATCAGCGCTTCGGCCAACTTCCCTTGGGCTTCCGCGCATTGAAGGACCGCCTGTTCCAGGCTTCTCTTGACGTACCAGACAGGGACACCGTCGGCATCTCGGTGGTTGTGGATGTCCACCAACCACTGCATCTGCACGCGCAAGCCCTCCCAGTTCTTCTTCTCGTCCGTCTGGAGGACACACTTTGAAGCTGTGGAAGAGCTCTTGCTTGCGCGGCTCACGAAAGGCTTCAGCTCTCGCAGAAGCAGAATCGTGAAGACCCCGAAAGCTCCTATCCCGGTTACGTCCATCTCGGGCAGCATATCGTGTCAAGTTCCTTATTCCTTGACAGTCAGCGCTTCGACCTGCTTTGCTGTTCTTGCCGCATATGCGTCTTCTAATGCGGCACAGTGCCTACCCCAGGCTGTCTGTTTTTTGAAAAATCTCTCTGGCTTCGTCCACCAGAAGAGCGTTCGCCAGAATACGATTCTGACTACTCGTTGATTCCGCCATTGCTTTTGGCCATATTCGTGACCTATCTGTGCCATCAGGATCTTGCGATACTCCAGAACCTTGGTGCAGTACCACGAAACCCCCGCCGGGAAAATTACGATGCGCAATACGATCAAAAGCCAACGTTTCATCTGACTTGCCTCCTTACGTCAGAGGGGCATGAAGAAGCCACAACTTCATGGTTGATCTCCTGTCTGTGGGCTTTCGCCCGTGGATGATTGCTCGCTTCCTTGCGGATCTGTGTTTCTTGCTTTGGTGGTTGCTTCGACGAACCCGTCAACGAACTGCCCGACGATTCCTTGGGCCGTAGTTGATTTGATGTCGTAGACCACCGCCATGTGGATGGCCAGAGCCGTGGTGATGGTCTTCTTGACGTAGTCTAAATCCACGTAAGCCTCCATCATCTTCGCCAACACCTGTTGCTGTGTTGGGGGCTCGTATCCTCTGGGTTGTGTCGGGTTCGGACCCTTGCCTTTCCGGGGTCCGCCGAACGGTCCTTGTCTTCGCTTGCTCATGTGTCTACCTGCTGTTGCCTAATCAGGAAGGTGCGCGATCACGGGAGCGCTCCCGTTGCCCGCGATGAAGTTGTTCATCGATCGGACATTTGCTGTGGTGGTGCTCAGAGCAGCTCGCTGTGGTGGTTTGAGAGCATTGTCGATGAGTACGATGTCATCGTTCTTCTCCGCGGCCTCTATCGCTGCGCCGTCGCCGGTGTCGATAGTGGCGTACTCCTCAGGAATCCCGAGCGCTGTCAGATGCCGGTTGTAGGCTATCAGCATCATGGCGCTGCTTCCGACTTGGATTAGCTTCATGGTCGACTCCGTTCTTTCTCGAGCTCTCGGCGTTCTTCGTCTGTGAGCACCTCGATCATCGGCGGCACGGGCGCGTCTATGACTTCTCCTTCCAGCACTTTGCGGACCGCTGGGGCGTTGTCTTGGCCCCCGCCGCACACCATCCTCGCCAGCTCTGCGATCTCTCCCAGCGCCCCCGCGCCTTCGTCGCGGATGACCCCCGTGACCCGATCGAGGTGCTTCACGGTGGCGAGCGCCGTCTTGGGGTCCATGCAGATGTCGGACTGGTGGAAGATCCGCTCGAGCCGCGCGATGGAGACCGCCCGGTGCTCTTCGATATCGGTGGCAAGATGCTCCTCGGCGAGGGCCATGCGGGCCTCTTTGCAGATCGCTTGGCACTCGATGGCGTTGTAGCCCATCTGCTCGAGGCCCACCCGCACGTACCGCGCTCCGTAGCGGACCAGCTCCGTCGTGACCTCATGCAGGAAGGCGGAGCGCCCCTCGCGCTCCTCGAAGGCCTCCATTGATGCGGGGTCTTTGAAGCTCGCGGCATCGGCGGTGAGGGGTTCGATCGGCCGGTGGTAGATGGTCTCCGGGTTGGGTAGCAGGGGATCGGCCCCGCGGGCGGTGGTCGCCGGCCGCCACTGGTTCGCCCCGTTGGTGGCCGAGGGGCTCTCCTTGGGGGTCATGTATCTTTGGCTATGGAGGTGTGGCCTCTCCAGGGAGGCCACGTAGGCATTGTGCCGCGCGAAGGCTGCATTCCAGAAGGATTGTGTTTCGATCGGGGTCATACCGAGATGGGTGCTTTTATCGCGGGGTGGCTCTTGTAGCCCTCGATCTGAACATCCTCGAAGACGAAGTCGTCGATCGACTGTCGGTTGCCTTCCAGGAGGAGTGTAGGAAGATCCATGGGGCCTCGGCCGAGCTGCTCCCTGGCCTGCTTGAGGTGGTTCAGGTAGAGATGGGTGTCTCCCGTGCTGATGACGAGATCCCCCGCGACGAGCCCGGTGACGTGCGCCACCATGTGGGTGAGCAAGGCGTAGCTGGCGATGTTGAAGGGTAGCCCCAAGAAGACGTCCACGCTCCGCATGTTCATATGGCAGGAGAGCCTCCCGTTGGCCACGTAGAACTGGAAGACGAAGTGGCAGGGCGGAAGGGCCATGTCGGGGACGTCGCCCACGTTCCACGCTGAGACGATGTGCCGGCGGCAATCAGGGTGGGTCTTGATGCGTGCGATCACCTGAGCGAGCTGGTCGATCGGCTCTTCCAAGCCTTCGTTATCTCCCCAGGCCCGCCACTGTGACCCGTAGACCGGCCCCAGGTTTCCGTTCTCCCTCGCCCACGCATCCCAAATCTTGACGCCATTGTCTTGGAGGTACCAGACGTTGGTGCCTCCGCTGATGAACCACAGGAGCTCGTGGATAATGGACTTGAAGTGGAGCTTCTTGGTCGTGACCGCTGGGAAGCCGTGCTGGAGATTGAACCGCAGCTGGCGGCCGAAGACGCTCAACGTTCCGGTGCCTGTTCGATCGCCCTTCTGGACTCCGTGGTTGAAGATGTCCCGAACGAGATCCAGGTACTGTTTCATGATGGCTCCCCTTCCTTGGAATTCTCCTGACTCTCCCACCAACTCTTGAAGGTCGTGGAAACCTCCATCAATGCAGCGAAGATCTTGCGAGGCGGATCATCCGTCCGATACCACCGCACCAAGAGGAGGAACTGCACGCTGGGGAGGGTGTCTCCTGCGAGGGCCCGTGGTTTTCCGTAGATCTTGATCCGCTTCCAAGCTTCCGGTGCTTGCTGCACGGAGGGAGTCCGTAGGACCTCCTTGACGTCGACCGCGTCTTCGATCGCCCATCCCGACACGTCGTTGGTCTTGAGGAAGGGGAAAACCGGTCGCGTGGTGGTCGCGGGCGCCTCGGCCGCCTTGAGTTCTCCCCGGACCTTCGCGCGTGCGCGCGCCTGGGCCTCTTCCAGGCCTTTGTACGTCGCCGCGACCCTCTCGGCGAAGGATGGCCGCGCGGGGGTGTCGGGGAGGAGGAACCTCTCGGCCCGCGCGGCGAGGGCGCGCACCGTGGTCCGCGTCGCTGCCTGACAACCATGGACCGTCTCGTGGGGGCAATCGCCCGAGAAGCACCCGTAGTCCGCCATGCTCGCAACGTCCGCGAGCATCTCGTTGAGCTCTGAGTATCGCTCGAGAAACATGGAGGGCACGGCCCTCGGCGGGATGTCGCGCGGGATGTCAGGTGTTGCCATATCGGTCTCCTTTTGGCTGTTCTGCTTGGTCTGCGGCTCCGCTGGTGGCGGCCTATGTTCTCCCCATGGTCCAGGATACCGCCGCAAGAAGCAAGTGTCCGTGAACGAATATCGCGAACGAGTGTTGCTCCGGGGATGGACCGTGGTATGCTCAGGTCGTCGCGCACCAGGCTCTCCCTCGCTCCACGCACACCTCACCGTCGCTCGAGCCTGGTGCGCGGCGATCTGGTTAATGTAGTACTATCGAGTCGCTGAGGCGGTTCCTCACGGGCCGAGGTCTTCACAGATAGTGTTGCTTCAGGGATGGCTGTTCCTGAGGCTCCGCTGGTGGTTGTGCTTGACCTCGGCCCGTTTTCTACGCCCACAGGTGATGTGCGTGCCTCAAAGCCCCACTCGTGCCTCAAAGCCTCGCTTTTGATAAAGGCATTTCTTTGTGCGTGATGTTTTCCCTCGTTTTCTCATAAATGCGTTTATCTGTACGTGTCATTACCCCACGTTCTGGAAAATGCACTTATGGGGAAAGTTCGTCGTCTCAGGTCGTGTTTCTGTATAAGTGCATTTTTTTGTTCCTGGAAATTTAGGGGTTCCCCGTGAAAAGGGAGGGCACACTGGGGAGCGCGAGGATCTCTACGTGTCCGTTCGACATGTTTTGCGTGCATGATGGGCACTACCCCACCCTCGAGCGGACAGAAACGCGCATTATCATCCACTGCCTTACCCAGCCTATGGCCCTTGATTGGTGTTTTCCGCGCTCGCCCGACCTTTGTTGGGCAAAGCCTCAATAGTCGAAGGGTGACAATCCCCACCGTTTCGGAGCACCACCGGACACTGACTTGGGACAACCGCCATAAGCCCCGCAACCGCAGTAGGTTATGAGGTGGGGAGAATTCCACACATGGGGTGGGGAAAAATTTGGCAACACCTTGGCAACACCTTTGCAACACCAAAAAGGTGCTCGATAACCGGGGGACATCGTTGGAGTTACAATCATTAGCAACAGCGCAACAGTTTTTTATGAATACTATATGTGAGAAATACCCCTTCAATGCTTTTTATACACGCTATTCTATATAAATGCACTTAATAATACGTGTCATAAATACATCATGTTACATGTATCTCTATATGGTTTCCGCCAACTGTTGCACTGTTGCCAACCGACCCTAACCCCTGCTCTCATGGGCACTTGCTGGGCAACACCAGCCCTTTTTCAAAGTGTAGCCGCCGTTGCCAGCACCACCTAACTCCTGTTCTCATAAGCACTTGCTGGGCAACACCTGCCTTTCGGCACCTCTCAGCGGGCTATCGAGGGGAGGCCAAGTGAGGGGGTGGGGGCCGCACTGGGCAGACGTCCACAGCGAAGCACGGAAAGCCTGTTGTGGGCGAGGCTACGATGACACAGGCCCCAGTGGTCGATTTAGCCTTGCCCAGCCTCTATGAGGCACTGAGAGCGGCTACAGGCAAGGAGCCTTTGACGTGCCGATACTACATCCTATGGGCGCCGGGGGATGGGGATCCCGGCTCGGCGCGACCACCAAGAGGCCGGACCCGTGATGGGGAGGGGGAGGATCCTCGAGAAATGTATTTTCTGAGAGGCCGAGCCTTGGGGGGGCGCAACCCCCTCCCCAGCAGGTACATACGCCAATCCGAACACATCGCCACACGCTCATCACGAACATTTTTTGAGAAAGAGTGTATGATAACGCTCCGGGATCCGTTATATAGGTAGCAGCGAAGAACAACACGAGCGACACAGGAGCAAGACCATGACGACCATCAACCAAGACACCACGCCACAGCAAGACGCGACCAGGGCCTTCGAGCTCGGCAACGCTGCGGGACAGGGGCGCCCCTGGTACGGAGCCCCCCTTGGCGCCGAGCAGCACGTGGTGGCCCGCACCCAGGACGAGGTGAGCACCTGGCAGCTGGCGGATGGCTCGATCGTGGCGGTGCGCAAGAATGGCGGATGGGCGATCACCATCGGGTAGGGGACACCCGCACAAACCCCATTTGTTCGGCACGCGGTAGCTCCCTGAGAGGGGCCACCTACCAGGAGCTGATAAGTGCATTTCTTTCCATCAAGCAGTTGTTTGTGGGTTCTCGAGGGCCGCTTAGAAGCCAGCACACGTACGCTCAGAGCGAACAAACACACGAACAAGAAACACGAACGTTTTTTGAGAAAGAGTGTATGATAACGCTCCGAGAAGCGTTATCTTGGTAGCAGCGAAGAACAAGCTGACACGAGCGACACAGGAGCAAGACCATGACGACCATCAACCGCAACCGAGCCTTGATCAGAATCGCAAGTGACCATGGGTGCAGCGCATTTGTGGATGCCGCGGGTCTTCACGTGGAGCATCAGTTCTTCAACGCACCCTCCGAATGGAGCATCATCCCCGCGACCTTCCAAGCCTTGTGGGCCCACTTGGGCTATTGATCAACCACCACCGACCACCACCAGGAGCAACAGCCATGACGACCACCAACACCAACCAAGTCCTGAAAGTTCGCGTATCCGTCGACCCGTGCATCCGACTGATCCCGGGGTTCTTCTGCAATGGGCAGATCGTCGTGGCCGATCGCTACTGCGACTTGCCGCCCAATGTGCGAAGGATTCAGAAGGATGCGACGGATGGAGAAGTGTGGCTGCCCGGTACCAACACGCGGAGAATGCCGACAGAGGCGATTCAGGCCATGGTCAAGGACAACATGGTGCAAGACGATGACCGCACTGTCTCGGTGGTGATCCCTACGCGGTTTGGGGATACGGCCAGCGAGTCCCCGTATTGTCGTGTCGTCAACCTCGCAGGTGCGGTCAAAGGGTTCACCGCGCTGTCCACCCGTTACGCCGATGCGTTTGGGTCCGGCGAGTTCCGGATAGTCGCACCAGCCACGTACGACTGGAAGAAGGGGCAGGATCCCTTGACCATTCAACGAAGGCAATCAAGTACGGCCATGCACGGCAAGACCACCGAAACTTGGTTCGGCGTAGGCGTCTTGATGAGCATGACGCTGCGGAGTGCACGGGATTTGGCTGAGGAACTGGAGTTGCTCCTGACTGCCTTGAACAAGAGCAAGTAGTCCCCACCACCACCACCGACCAACCACCACCACAAGGAGCAATAGCCATGACCGACACAACCGATACACTCCGCCACGTGCGACTCGAGGCGACAATCAACCACCCATTCACCCTACGCACATGGGACACCCACAGGATCGAACCTCTGGGTAAGACCATCCTTGGCTACTGCCTATCGGATGCCAATGGCCCCATCTTCGAGGGAGAAGACTTCGCGTGCTCGCCCTTGGATGCCATCGACTCAGATGACTGCCTACGATCGCTGCTCGGGTTCCTCACTCTCAGCTCTGGTGATGCGGATGCCGAGTATTTCGCAGACTACTCGGCAAGGCAGATGGAGTTTGCCGAGCAGGATGCCGAGTGGTTGGCCGTCTACACCGAGACTGATGAGAGTTCCGAGCATGGCGCTGTTCCTTTCGAAGACATCGCCTGACCCGCACGCACTACCCGACTGCCACAAGGAATCGTTACCATGTCTGCTACTCCAACCACCCCCACCGTAGTTCTGGACCGTCCCACCATCAAGGCCTTGATGAGCATTGTGTGCAAAGAGCGTACACGCCACGCTCTGCACACCATGCAAATCACAGACACTGAAGTGTCAGCTTCGGACGGCAAGGTAGGCATGATGGTAGCCCCGATCCCCCCGCAAGACGCCCCAGACGCCACCAACGGGTTCGCCCCCATGCTCTTGGGTCGAAAGGAGGCAGCTACTACGCTCAAGTTGATGGGATCGGCCAAGAAGATGGCGCCACCCACAGTAGCACTGTCTTTGAGCGATGAGCACAACCCGATCGGGCCTACCAAGATCGCAGCCGAGGTGCGGAACAGCTCAGGCGTTTTGCCTGTGCAGTTGCCCCAAGTGACTGGAGCATTTCCCAAGCTACGGTCAGTCATAGACGATACCAGAGCCAGAGGCGAGGGAAAGAACACAGTGAGAGTCGATCCTCGCAAGTTGGGCGAACTCCTGTTGGCCGCTGCCGAGGTGCTTGAGTCCCGGGTACTCGGCAGGCAAATATCTGTAGTTACGCTATCGGTTTACGACAACCCGGAAATCCCGGTGTTCATCGACGGCCCAGAGTTTTGCCCATTGGTCGGTCTCAGCATGCCATGCTCGGCGCGGTAGCCACCACAGAAGGAACAGCCGTGAAAACTACCAGAGCCTTCCTCGACGGAGACCGGTACCACTTCGATTGGGTCACGTGCTCATCGTCCAAGGGTTTCGCCCAAGTGGACACTTACCAAGATGCCAGCTACTTCGGTACGTGGGCCAACCCGACCACCCGCACGATCATCTGCTTCTGTGAAGGTGACTTGACCGTGCAAGAGGCCGAGACTGATGCCGAGTTCTGCGAAGCACTCCGGGCCATCAAGACTTGGAACACCGAGCACGGGGGCGATGGGGGCTTCAAAGGGATCGACACTATGTGCCGACCCGAGATCACCGAAGCCTTCGTAGCGCTCGGGCTGCAAGACCTACTGCAACAGCAACCACCGAAAGAACAACCATGAAAACCGCAAGCATCAGGTGCCTCGAGTGTGGCGAGCCCATGCGCTACCGCTACGCCGCGGACAACTTCGGAACGATCTTGGGACAACGTTGTGTTGCCTGTGCCGACGTCTCCGCGAGAGGATCCGACACGTGGGTACCGCGGCACCAGGGGACCTACTTCTACTTGGCCAGGGAACCACTTTGCGCGGTATCCCACTGCTTGGGGAAATGGTACGCCTACTACCGCGGAAAGTACGTGGGCAAGGCAATCGAGCGCAGCGGCGCGCAGGCCATGGTCCTACGGGCCGAGCAAAACAAAACCGCCCCAGGGGCGTAACCCCCCAAGACGGCATGTTAGGTCGATGACGAGCGAAGCTCGACGCCGCTCACCAGTAAGCAACCCCCGCGGCGAAACACCGCAGGCCAGCGAGACGGCCTAAGACAGGAGCAAGCTACAGGAGCCCACCGGGATGGGCAAGAACTTTCTCGACCGGACTCGTCGACCGGACTCGAGAATAGGACTCGTCGACCGGACTCGAGAATAGGACTCGAGAATAGGACTTGACAAGCCGCACGCCAAGACGTACGTTGACCACGAACACGAAAGAAGATCAGAGCCATGAGAACGAGAACAGCCGACACAGATCCCCAGATGCGCCACGCCAACACCGACGGCGATTGTGCTCGAGAAAACGTGATGACCATGGCTACGCTGCTCATCACAAGACGTACGTCGAAGGTGGCGGAGCAGGTGATCTTGCTTGACATGCTGGGAGCACTCCCCATCGACATGATCCCCACGACACCGAGCTTGCGACATTTCGTGGTTGATTTGTTGACGGAGGGATTAGCAGCGGCACGCTACGCGCAGTCGAAGGTCTTGGGCGACTACATCCCGGCTACCCTGCTCCCTGCTCGGGTGGTCGATTGGCTGGTGCTGTGGGCCCTCAACTACGCTGGCGACACTGGCCCGAAGAAGCTCCCACCTCCACCGATCGAGACATCGGGAGGCCAACTGATCGAGCAAGGCGACGATCCCGAGGCACCAAGAGGATGACCACCCTACCCACAACCACCGCCGGCACGCCCCTCATCACCGTGGCCGACGTCCGGCGCGATATGCTCGCGGCATTCACCTGCGGGAAGAAGGGTACGACCGTGCGAGCCTATACGCGGGACCTGCGGGACTTCGCCAGGTTCCTCGGCGCAGAGCACCCCAACGCGGCCATCGCCCTCCTGGTGGGCCAGGGCCAGGGGGAAGCCAACGTCAAGGCCCACGCCTACCGAGCGTGGATGCTCGAGAAGAGACTCTCCCCCGCGACGGTCAACCGGAGGCTATCGGCGCTTCGGTCTGTCGTGCGACTGGCCCGGACTTTCGGTTTGGTGTCCTGGGGACTCGATGTCACGTGCGTCCCCTCGCAGGCCTACCGGAACACCGCTGGCCCGGGGACGCCCGCATTTCAAGCTATGTTACGTAACACGGAGGACCCGCGGGATCGTGCAATCCTGCGCCTGCTGTTCGACGTGGCGCTGCGCCGGGGGGAGATTGAGAGCTTGGATCTCGAGCACGTGCGCCCACAGGGGGAGGGCTTGTCACTCGAGATCCAAGGGAAGGGTCGCTGGGAGCGCGAGCTCCTCGAGCTCCCAGCGCCTACTGCAGAAGCTTTGGCCGCATGGCTCGAGATGCGTGGTACGGCCCCGGGGCCCTTGTTCCTGAATCGGGACTCCGCAAGGAAGGGAGTGGACGGTCGACTCTCGTCCACCAGTATCTACCGGATCGTCCAAGCCGCGGCCGCGCGCGCCGAGGTGCCGGGGCCCGTGAGTCCCCACCGCTTGCGACACTCGGCAATCACCCGAGCAGCCAAGCTGTTGCAGGGAGACATGGTGAAGCTGGCGAAGTTCAGCCGGCACCGCGACATTCGAACGGCCGCGCGCTACGTGGACAATGAGCAGGGTGTAGCTGCTTCGGTGGCGCGGCAGGTGGCGGACCTGGGGACTGATGAGGAGGACTCGTGACATGGACTCGAACATCAAGTGGCCGAGACACAAAGCTTCTCTGTCTGTGGAACATCAGCCACACAAGGCGTACTACGAGTCCATCGCCCAACACATGGAGTCTTTGGGAGGCGCGGCACCCTCTTGGGCAACGGAGGACTCCGAGAGGTTGGCATTGGAGAAAGATGAGTTGTGGTTTCTGCTGTGGTATCCGGACACCCCGGTAGCCTTTTTCTCAGTAGCAGGCCACTCCTTGGAAGACGCGCTCGAGGGGGCACGAATGATCCAGGAACAGGAGGACTCGCGATGAAAGATCCGATGGACGATCTGAAAAGCTCCGCAAACACGGTGCTGGGGTTTCGGTACGCGGCTGCTCTTTTCGCAGGCGTGGCGATCTGGGCTCTCTTGGGCTTCGGGTGGTGCATGCTCTTCTTGGCAGCTTGTGCTTTGGGTTCTGCGTTCTATCTCCGGCGTTCGGCTGACAAGAAGATAGTGATGGACTTGGTTGAGAAATCAGCCCAGAAGGAAGCGCCAGCCCGAGGCCCCTTCGTCCGCAACAGCAAGATGGTCCTCGGAGATGATGTGCATCTGGAGTACAAGAACCCTGGCCATACCCTCAATGGGCCCATGTCTTGGCGGCTTGGAAAGAGCTTTGGGAAGACCCCAGGCGCCCCGGCATCAAGTACGGGCATCAGTACACCATCAGTCTCGCGTTGATGGAAGAGGAGGTGACGGACGGTGGGACGGACGGTGGGACTGATGGCGAGGACTCGTGACACGGACTCGAAGGAGGTGAGACATGAGTAGGAGGCGCGATATCTACCAAGCCATCAAGGATGCCGTCGATGAGGGTCGTGGCCTGCACTTGTCGGCGTATGAGGTTCTTCTCTTGTGGCACGACCAAGCTATTCAGCAGATCATATGGACCGCGCTGGAAGAGCAAGCGGATCTCATAGACCCAGGAGGTGAGACATGAGCGAAGCTGAGAAGCGTGAGTACCTGCTCAATCGTGGGTGGTTCTTCCTACACATCGACACACTCGGAGGCGATTCGAAGGAATACGCCATAAAGCACCCGGACCTGCCGAGCTACGATGCGTTCGGGTTCGAGAGTCTGGACCCGGTCGAAAACGCCGTCGAGCTACAGCGACATGTCGACAAGGCCCGCGAAGAGGGGCGGCAAGAGGAACAAGAGGCGTGCGCGAAACTGGCGGAGTCTGCTTTTCCTCCGGCGTTCGGACCGGTTTCCATGTTCTGTCCACGAGAACTTGGCAGGATCATGGCCGAGCGTATCCGCGCCCGAGGTGAGACATGAGCGAGAGCATCAAAGAGCATCTTGAGGGCAAGGGGTGGCTGTTCCATTTGGAGACATCCGATTGTGACGGAGCACAGTGTATACACTCGCGTGACGCTACCTGAATGAATCTTGCGAGGCCTCGCGAAGTAGCTGGCCTCTTCTACCGGGGCATGAGCCCCTCAACTTGGAGAACTACCGTGAAGCAAGCGCTTCTTTTCCTGGCCATCATTGGCCTGTTCTTGGTGCCCGCCGTTTCGCTGGCGCAATGCCCTCTCTCGGGTGGTGACGCCAACATCAGGTACAACGAATCGTCAACGGGTGCTTGGGGGATCCACCACATGGGTCGTTGGGATGTCGATCTTGACGAGTCGTTGATCCCGTTCAACCCTGGCGGGGAGTGGCATTTCCATTCTGCTCTCATCGTGAGCGCGGACTGTGCTTGTGGCGGTGAGCACAATACGGCGGATTGGGCTACCGAAGCTGGCGGCAAGATGTACATCGACGTACCCGCTGCACGAGCGGCGGACTGCTTCAAGATCGAGATTGAGATTTGGGTAACGTGGGCCGACGATTCGACGCCGACCAACTACACCCACACGTGGTACACACAAGAGATCGACATTTCGAGTTGCGCTCCGCTCGTGACGACCACCACCGGCTGGCATGACCGAAGCCTCCACCGCATGCTGCTCGTGATGTAGCCAGCCCGACCACGACCACCGGAGCATAAGGCAGCACCCCCATGAGCGTCGCCTATGCTCCCCTCCTAGAGTCCGAGGAGCAGGACAAGGGACTTGCCTCTCGGACTCTAGGAGGGGACTCGAGGAGGGGACTCGAGGAGGGGACTCGAGATCTGGACTCGGTAACACCAAAGGAGATCGACAATGAGCATCGGCGGCTGGCACATAAAAGGCATTCTGCGCAAGGTCACGAAAATCGAGAACGTCGAACACCACCCCAAGAAGAAGAAGATCACCCTTCACTGCGGGCACACCATCCTGCGGTGGGATGCCGACGTGCCCAAGAAGCGCGCGCGGTGCCTTGAATGCGCCAAGCGTAGGCCTTGAACAGGAGCAAGAAGGTGAAGAACTTCAATGGCAAGGCACTGGCGAGGCTTTGGATCCACTCAACATGCACGGTCATCATGTTGCTGGTGGGGGCGCACTTCTTGGATAAGGGCTACTACTGGTTTGCCGTCATCGCAGCGGTCTTGACGCCTTGCAATCTTTGGTCCGCCGTGGACGCCATGATCGACTTCCGCAAAGAGGAAAACAAGAAATGACACTCGTAAGAGAGCAACTCAACGGTTGCCAGCTTGCCGCCGTCCAAGCAATCAAGGCTTGGTTCGATGAACGGCCGGACGACGTGAGAGAAGACGACATCGTCTGGCATCCCCAAAGCAAGGAGCTCTCCCTGGGAGGCCTCGCCGGCACGGGGAAGACGTCCCTCGTTGCCTTCTTGATGCAGGACTCGGAGTTCCTTGGATTGTTCGCCGGGGTCCTCACCCCCACGGGCAAGGCGGCCGAGGTGCTTCGAAGCAAGGGCATCCCCGCGGACACCATCCACAGTGCGCTCTATCGCTGCACGGGCGAGGAGGAGGAGAACGACCGCGGTGAGCTGTCGCCGGTCTTCGAGACCAAGACCCCGATATTCCGCCGCGGGGACTTCGTCATCATCGACGAGGCTTCGATGGTCAATGCGGAGCTTGCTCGAGACATCCGAAACGCGGGGTGGAACGTGCTCTGGGTCGGTGACCACGGACAGCTCCCCCCGGTGGGCGAGGATCCGGGGATCATGACCGAGCCCGATCTTCTCCTCGACGAGATCATGCGCCAAGCCGCTGAGAACCCCCTCATCGCCTGCGCGTACCATCTGAGGCAAGGAGGCACTCCACAAAACTGGGGCCCCACATATTCCGAAGTGGTGGTGAGGGCGAGGACCTACCCTTCGCACTACGCAAAAGCAGCCTACGACGGGCGCTACGACCAGATAATCTGCGGCTTCAACCGAGATCGCCACGCAATCAACATCCAATCCCGAGCCCTTCGGGGCTTCACCGACCCTCTTTGCGTGGGGGACTTGGTGATCTGCCTGCGAAACTCTCGGAAGAAGGGGATCTGGAACGGGCAGATCTTCGAAGTCCTCGAGCTCAGCGAAGGCTCCGTCACGAACTGCGTGAGCGCGGTGCTCCGCTCGGAAGATCCCGACGCGGGCGCCATCTACGTGGACATCGACGTGCCGTCGCTCGGCGGCGCTCCGGCGGGGTACGGACGAGCTAAGAAGGCGCATCTCTTCGACTACGCCTACGCGATCACCTGCCACAAGGCCCAAGGGAGCGAGTGGGGAAAAGTCCTCGTCGTGGATTCTCCCTGCCAGTCTTGGGACAACGACCGGTGGCGCTACACCGCGGTAACGCGCGCGCGGGACCAAGTCACGATCTTCGCATAGACCAGGACAACAGCGGACCCGAGGTGGATGCCTCTCGACTCGGGGCCGGAGAAGCGGTACGGTGAGAGGCCATACACGGAGCGAGTACGACTATGAGCACACAGAAGACGAACGTACCGACGGAGAGAAGTGAAACCATTCTCGAGGAGGCCGCGCGCATTGTAGACGGCCCGCGGCGGAAGGAGTACGGCCATCCGAAGGCCAATATCGGCCGGGTCGCCATCTTCTGGTCGGAAATCGTCGGCGTCCCCATTTCCCCCGCGCAGGTGGCCCTCTGCATGATCGCCCTCAAGATCGCGCGGCTCGCCCACAAGGTCGATCGGGACGGCGTGGTGGACATCTGCGGCTACGCCAGGATCCTCGAGCTGCTCTGCCTCGGAGCCGCGGAGGGTTCGGGTGGGGAGGATTCTGCGCAGGCCGCGGAGGAACCCCCAAGTGCTTCGCCGGGCACCAACTTCCAGGGATCGTGCCTCAACATCCCGGCGTCGGCGAGCGCCCCGAAGGAGCCTACCCCATCTCTGCGTGACCACACCGTACGCAGCAAAGGGCTTGACGCCTTGCACGAGGCGCTCAAGACAAGCCAGGCCGCCTTGCGGGAGCTTTCCCTCGAGCAGCGCATCTTGAAGCAGCGGATCTGCCAAGAGGCGCTCAAGATTCCGCCCTCTTCGACCGTCGAAGACGCACCTGAACCCAAGCCAAAGCGCAAGATTTCGGAACTGATCGACGAGGCTGTTAGAGATGGTGCGGATGAGCCGTCGCCCTCTGCTTGGGCCCTGGCACACATCAAGCAGTACACCCTCCCCTGCCCCAAGGAGCAGCTCCCCAAGCACTGGGTCCGCAAGAAGGATCTGCGCACGGGCGAGTTCTTTCCCTTGCGAGCGAACGGGGCGATGTTGGTGGGCTTCTACGAAGACCACCCGATCAAGCTGCTCATCGACGAACAGGGCCGCCCCTGCACGCTGATCTACTCCGGGGCGTTCAGCCCTGGGCCGTCGTCGTTGACCCCCAAGCCGGACAGTCAATGGATTTGGGAGTGGGACGCAGACAAGAAGCTCTTCCGTAGAGACCTCACTGCGACGGAGATCGATGGCATCCTGGCGGGGGTCTTCGGGTTCGACACGATAGGAGGCAACGGCTTCCGGATCTTCAGGGTGCTCGGGTACGAGAACCCCTACGCCGAGGAGCCCTCCAGAGAGGCCCCTCAGCCTACGCCTGAGCAGGAGACACCGGCCAGCCCGCCCTGCTCGACCTTCCCGCGCCGAGAGACCGTCAGCAGCTTCCGAGGGAACCCGGTGGAGCTCCTGATCGGTGCCGACGACATCCCCTACGCCCTCTTCTGCGCGTCGACCGTCATCCCCTGCAAGGCAGATGATTGGGGACACGACGACGTGAGGACTGGATGGCTCCGGGATCTCTCCCCGGAGGAGATCGCTGCTTGGGCCTCCGAGTCGCTCACCTTCGAAGAAGTCTCGAACCACGGACCCGGCTATCTGGAGATCAGCACATCCACCACCATCCCTCCCGAGGAGGACTGATATGTCCGGAGCACTCCTGCATTTTCGCGACTGGCATCGGGAAGTCCACTGGATCGTTTTCCACGACCAGCAGCGGGTGAAGAACACGATCGCTGCCATCAAGACCTACCAGTGGTACAAGACCGCGGGGCTGGTGTTCGATCCGAAGAACCCCCCGCCGGCCGATCGCCTCGAGCTTGCAGGAGTGTTCCGCCGTCGAACTCAGCAAGTGGTGAAGTTCGACGGCACCAAGGATCTGCTGGAGCAAGGAGAGCTGGCCGAGAAGGTGGCTTGGATCCAGAAGGAATGCGGAAAACGAGGCATCCCGGTAACCTTGAGCGATTCCCAATGAAACCCAGAAAACCACCTTCGGCCGCGCAGAAGAGACGTCGCGCTATCTGGCCCTGACATGGTGGTCTCCTTTGGCATTCGAAAGACTCAAGAAGGCTATGCGGTGACCCGCAAAGCTGTCACCGAGGGTCTCATGGGGCCGACTTGGACGAAACGAGCCTACGCCCGGACGTTCAAGGTACAGCTGGAAGAGCTCTTGGCTAGTTGTGTAGCGGAGCTGCGGGACTCTGTTCCTTGGGCCACTATCCAGAGGGATACTCGACACTCGTTGACCTACATGACCAAGATGCGGCTTCTGGTAGAAGACGACCCTGTGCTGTGGTGCTGGGAAGTCGATCAGCTCGTGCTGATGCTCTGTCTTTTTGCAGCCAACGAGTCTCAAGTGCCTATGCCTCCAGTCATGCTTGAGAGTTGCCGGGAAGCGCTTGAAAACTCCTACTTGTGACACACGCCCATGCCTCAATGGCCAAACGTAACCGTCTTGCATTACCGGAACACCCGAGGCATCAACGCCTACGGGGACGAAGCGCCGAAGCTTCCTGTGATGCCCCTCAAGACCGCGTTGGAGAAGAGGTGGGTCACAGACTCCCACATGACCGGCTACTTGCTGCACCACGACGCCTCTGAGGTCTATGCAAAAGATGGGGAGATGGTCAGGGTCAACAAGCCATCTCTCGAGTCTTTAGCCAGCGAAGGGTTCTCTGTCCTGACCAGTGTGGTCCTCGTAGATCTCGATCTTCCCAAGCACATCTTTTGGGACGAAGAGCAGCTGGCGCTGTTCCTCGAAGCCTTCGAAACCGCCAGCACCCAAGACGAGATGTTGAAGCAGTGGCACGCTTTCTATTCCACGAGATCCGGTGCTCGTCTCGTCTACGCGCTGGATCGGCCGGTGCCCTGCCCCGCGGCGGAAGGAGTGATTAGGGGGATCCTCTTTCGGATATCGCAGACAGCTCTCGGCCCCTACACAGACACCAGCACCTACGACTTCACTCGACTGTTCCGGCTTCCTCAAGTGACTCGGGACGGTCATCCTTCTTGGGAGCAGGACTACTGCCAGCTCGAGTTTCAGCCCGAGCAACCGCTCTTGGCCACGAAAAACATCGCCCCGATCCTGACCACGGCGAAGAAGTACGGGAAGGTTCTACGGATCACGGGGGATTGCCCCGGGGCCGACGAAGCCAAGGCGTGGCTCACCATAACCAGCGAGACCACCGGGCAGCCCGTGATGAGCGAGTGGTTCAAACGGGCGAGGAGACAACTCAAAGGCCGAGAGAGCGCCGACCTGATAGACGGGAAGCTGGACCTCGAGACCTGGCCCGACGGAAGGAACAACGGCCTACGCTTCTGCGTCGGGCAAGCGGTGAACCTGCTCTACCTCCTGCCAGGAGCAGACCCGAAGCTGCTCTTCGCCCTCTTTGTGGACCCTTGCGAGCAGCTCGAGGCAAGGACCGGGGACGATGACGGCAAGTCTTGGTTGGACATCCTCTGGCATTTGACCACTCATTGCTGGGAGAAGGAGTCGGCCAGCGTTCAGGTGGAGGACGCGAAGCGTGAGCACGTGGCCCTTCAATCGGGCAAGATCTCCCTGGACATCTTGACAGGCATGAGGAAGTGGTGCTCTTGCTCTATCGTGCATGGCCCGGAAGTCGAAGCGATGCTCTGGCTGAATCGGTATCTGATCGTGTTCTGCGACGGGTTGTACTACGTGATGCGCCCCGACGGTTACTACGACAGCGTGGGCGTGGGCGTGCCCAACTTGGTCGCCCGAATCCGAGAGTTGGGGATGCAGGGGATCATTCCCATAGAAGAAGAGGTGGTCGTAGGTGGGCAGGTGGTTCGGCGAGATGTCCCGACACAGAGGATCATCAACCGTCATGTTTCGGTCGTCCCCTACTGCGCCGGAATCGTGGGCACCGCCGGAAGCGTCGTGCGGGATCTGGGCACAGACTCTGCCACGTTTCAGTTCAAAATGTACTCGAGGCGCACCGACATTGATCCGCAGTGGTCCGACGAAGTAGACGCTTGGATGGCAGCGACCTTCGGAGAGGCCTACGAAGAGGTGAAGAACTGGATAGCCCACGCCTTGAACTTCGAAGGCGGCGGGATCTGCGCGCTCAGCATCAATGCGCCGCCGGGCATCGGCAAGAAGCTTCTCCTCGAAGGCCTCGCGGAGTGCATCGACACCAAGGCGGTAGCCAGCGCCAAGGAGCTGACGGGGCGCTTTCAATCCATGATGCTCAGCACGCCCTTCCTATCCATCAACGAAGGTCTGCCCAAGGTATCCCGCGACGGGAGCAACGACCCCGCTGACTCTTTCCGTGCCTTGATAGCCGGAGACACCCACAAGGTGGAGCAGAAGGGCCGCGGCATCATCTCGATCCACAATCCGATGCGTATTGTGATCACCGCGAACAATGACAGAATCCTGCAAGACTTGTACGGCAACCAAGACCTAAGCCCCCAGGACCGGGCAGCTCTCGGTAAACGCATCCTCCATTTCGATCTTGGAGCCGAGGGAGAAGCGTGGTTGCGCAGGAAGGGAGGCATGGCCTACACCGGGAACCCACAAAGACGATGGATCCGAGGCGACGATGGCCGACAGAGCCACTGGCTGATGGCCAGGCATTTCTTGATGCTCTACAAGCATCGTCTTCCTGTCCCGATCGGCAACCGTCTCTTGGTTGAAGGAGACCCAGACAGCGGCATCGTCCGAGAGATGGCCGTGTCAAGCGGTGGGTCGCCAGAGATCATCGAAGTGATCGTGAGGATGACGGAGGAATCGCAATTCCCCCCAGGGATCCAGCTAAAAAACGGGGGCGTCTATGTGTCCGCCCTCGGCGTGCGAGACTTCCACACACAGCTCTTTCCCTTCGAGAAGAAGCTGAGGCTCTCCCGGGTGAGCTCGGTACTTCGGGGCCTGTCCTCGAGGAGTGCCAGCCAAGCTCGACAACTCCACGGCCCAGGCACGCCGAAAGTCCGAGCTTGGAAGATCGACACGAATATCCTGATGCGACATGCAGACACGAACGGACATCCTTGCGAACGCCTAAAGGATCTGGTAAGCTCCAACGCGAACGCGAACGAATAACATGAGCAACCTACCCCCAAGAGCCTGGACCACGACGTCTGCTTCCCAGATCAAAACCTACGAACTGTGCCCAAGAAAGTGGTGGCTCGAGAAAAGAAAAAGGCTACCTACCGAGCACAAGGGGTACCTTTTCTACGGAACGGTCATCCACAACATCGCGGAACGGTTCTTCCGAGCCAGTGACACGGGCCGCGACGCTAAGACAGATGCTCCGGTGGAGCTCTTCCCGCCTGGTTGGGATCAAGTGCGCGACGGCTGGAACAACGATGGGGAGATCGTGTTCGTTTGCTCGGACGAAGAACGCGACCGCATCATGCTGCAAGTCGCCGAGGCTATTGCCAACGGAACGTGGGAACGACGACCGGATCGAGAGGTAGAGAGCAAGTTCGTGTTCCCGGTGGGCGACACAGGGGTGGGGATGTTGGGGTACATCGACCTTTGCATGCCCGGCGAGGTGCAAGACCACAAGACGGCCAAGAACGCTCGATACGCCACTACTCAAGGCAAGTTGAAGAAGGGAGACAAACAGCTTCTGATCTACGCCAAGGTCATGGCCGAAGCGCTTCGAAAGGGCAGCGGAGCGGACCCGGACAGGATCCTTGTCGGACACAACGTCTTTCGGAAAGACGGGGTGCCTCCGTACCGGGTGGAGGTCTTCTACTCCGTCGAGATGATCGACGAAGCTTGGGAAGCTGTGATCGAGACCACGCGCGAAATGCTCCGCGCGTCCAAGATTGTGTCGCTTGCCGACATCGACAAACCAGACGCCAAAGCATGCTGGGCCTACGGCGGATGTCCTTTCCAAGGCGTGTGCGGCCAGCGTGAAACTCTCGAGAGATACGAGAAGCGGGTCAAGACCCTAAACGAGACTCGTGCTCAACTGATCCAAGCCCAGTTACAAGGAGATTCCGACATGACAGTGTTCGATAAACTGGTCGCGTTGAAGCAAGGTGCTGCAGCAGCAGCAGCAGCCCCGAGCTCACCCGCCGAAGCGATCGCGGTGAATCCGCCCAAGGCAGCCGGCGTCGCCCGAAGGATGGCGCCTTGGGCGGATGCTGCGTGTCCTGCGTGCGACGAGAACGACGTTGGGGGCTTCAACTCCAAGGGGAACCTCTGTCGAATCTGCGAGACCTCTGCACCAAGCCGAGGTGTCGACCCTCCCATTTCCCGGTACGAGCTAGATGGTGCTTACTCGTGGCGGCTGAAACTACCGGTTGAGCAAGCACCCGCCGCGACCACGGTTGCTGAGCAAGCAGCAGCTGCTACGGTCGTCGAGGAGCGGCCGGTGGAGGAAGAGCCGCCCGTGCTCTTGGCCGAAGAGAAGGCGCTTCCCACCAAGAAAGTTCCGGCAGAGAAGGCTGGCAAGGGCCGTCCACGGAAGAGCTTCACTCTTTGCGTCGGTTGCGCCCCCCTCGTCATGCCGAACCCGAACAGCAACTACGTATCAGGGGATCAGCTCTTCTTGCGATTCCGCGAGCAGTTCTGCGAGGAGAAGGGGGTAGACAGCTACTGGGAGTACGACAACTTCGCTCGCCGCAACTGCATGGCTCTCGCAGCCGAATCGATAGGGGACACTTTGGGCACTCGCACTGTGGTGTTCTCTTCGTCACACACTCCAGACGTGCGCGCGTTCGTGGAAGCCCTCAAGGCCGTCGCGTCGGTCGTCTACGTAGCCACCATGGGTTGAGCTGAGGAAATCCTGTGCCGAATGCCCTGCATAGATTCTTGGAGCGCCGAGCGGCAGAAGCTCAGCAGAAAGCACTTGCGACACCCACTGCGGTGGCCGCGGCGCTTTCTGCTGCCAAGAGCTCTTCAGAGGGCTCTGCTCCAGACAGGGCGAATCCTCTGCATGCCTTCTTGACCAACCAACAGGCAAAAGAAAACCCCGCGGCCTATGCCGAGGTGCGCAGGATCGTGAGGCTGCCGACGGTCGACGGATACCCACAAGAAACCCGAGATGCCTACCAGCGAGAGGTTGTGATCGCCGAGCATCTCGAACGAGGGTTTCGTCTCTACGATCTGCAATGCGACGCGGTGCTCGCCTACCGAGACCATGGCTGCCTTTTCGCTCCTATCGGTGTGGGCTGGGGGAAGACGCTCATCACGTTGCTGATCGCAGGGGAGGCCTTCGCGAAGGGTTTCCATCGGAGCATGCTGATCGTGCCTCCCCAAGTCATGTCTCAGCTCATTCGGAGAGATCTGCCCTGGGCACGGCAGAGGGTGGCTCTGCACGGCGTCCCGTTCATCCAGGTGTTGGGCTCGCCAGCAAAAAGGATGGCCATAGCCGGTAGCGGACGGAGGGGCTGCTACATCATGCCGTCGTCGATGCTGTCTGCCCCCAACGCCGAGGACGTGCTCCAAGCCATCGCTCCACAACTCGTCATCGGCGACGAGGCCCACCATCTCCGCAACCCAAACAGCGCGAGGACGAAGCGGTTGCTGCGCTACATGAACAGCGTCGCGCCGGAGGTAGTCTGGCTCTCTGGCACAATCACCGCCAAGAGCGTGCTGGACTACCTGCACCTCGTCTGTCTCATGGATGGTCTGTGTCCGCTCCCCAGGAAGAACGCCATAGCCCGAGAGTGGGCCGCGGTGTTGGATTCTGGGGCAGAACCCAACGAGCGCGAGACAGGCCCCGTGCGGCCGTTGATAGAGTGGACCCTCAAACTCCCAGGAGCTCCTGACTGCCCCATGAACGGCATGGGATTTAGGAGAGCCTACAAGCACCGGTTGCTCACCAACCCGGCTGTCGTGGCGACTGGGGACCAGGAACTGGGGGTCTCATTGACCATCGCCCAGCGCAGAGTGCCTTTGGAGGAGGGCGCCCCCGGAGCCACCGAACTGCGAGAGCTCCAGCAGGGCGTCGATACTCAGTGGGTAGCGCCCAACGGGGACGAGATCGATCACGCATTCCACAAGTTCCGATGGCTCTTCGAACTGTCCGCAGGCATCTTCAATGACCTCTTCTGGCCAGCACCCGAAGTCTTGGCCGCGCGCCGAGACATCTCGGAAGCCGGCGCAAGCGCTCTGCTGCACAAAGCCAAAGAGCACCACGAGCACCTTCAAGAGTTTCGAAAGACTCTGCGCTCTTGGCTGCTATCCCATCATATTAAGGGTCTCGATACCCCATTCCTGGTGGCTGGCGACATGGCCCGGCACCAAGGAGCAAACGTGGGATTAGAGCTCTACGAAAGCTGGCGCTCGGTCAAGGATCTGGAAGACGCCACCCCAGATCTGCCGGTGCGAGACAGCCGCATCGTCCGAGTGTGCGACTACAAAATCCGATTTGCCGAAGCTTGGGCTCGAGAGCACCAGAAAGGAATCATCTGGTACCACAACGCAGGAGTGGGGCAGTGGTTGGCGGAACGATTGCCGGACGCGCTGTTCTGTCCTGCGGGACGGCCGCACGATGCAGCGATCATCGACCCCGAGACAGCCAACCGCATCGTGATAGCGAGCATAAGCGCCCACGGTACCGGGAAGAACCTCCAACACCACAGTGACCAACTCTTCGTGCAGTGGCCGAGACCTGCGGCGACAGCCGAACAAGTTCTTGGGCGCTTGCATCGCGTGGGGCAAATGGCCGACGAGTTGGTGGTCAATATTGCTTGCGACCTTCCAATAGCCCGCGAAGGGCCCGCTGCTTTCGATGAGCTTCTCTACGCAGCCATGCTTCAAGATGCTCTGTACATCCACCAGACCACCGGGTCTAGACAGAAAGTGATCTATGCCAACTACGAAACGCTTCCCAGGATTTTCCCATCCGCTGTCCTGGAGGAAAGAGGATTTGAACTGACCCACAGACTCGACGCATCGCAGCAGAAGACTCTCACCGAACGCTTCTCCAACGCCTGACAACTCTCAGGCGTGAGGACAGCTTCCCGAACGAATACAAGGAGACAGCATGGGACTTTTTGACAAGATCTCGCAAGTCAAAGCCAGCCAGAATGCCGACTACTTCCGGCCCGGCACCTACGTGGTTTCGGTGGATCGGGTCAAGACGGACAAGGCCCGATCAGGTTCTGAGTACGTCGCGGCCGAAACCACGATTTTGGCGGTACTCGAGGTAAAGCACAACGCGGACGGACAGCCCATGTCTCACGCGGTGGGGGATCAGCCGTCTCACCTCATCATGGATGGCGGAAATGGGAAAGACATGTTTCTTCCCAACGTCAAGGCCATGGTCATGGGCTTGATCGGTTGCGAGGAAGCCGACGTCGACGCCGAGGCTTGTCAGCAGATGGTGAGCGCTTCGCAGCCCATGGCCGGTCTCGTCGCCAGGGTGGAGGCTCGAGAGATTACCACGAAAGCTGGTACCCCCTTCACGAAGGTCTGCTGGATTGGCACCCTGACCCAAGCCGAGTTCGCGGCGCTGGAGGTTCCGGTACCTGAGGGAGCAGTCTTCCGAGACATCATTACTACGTAGAATTACTCGTGCTTGAAGGGGGTTGAGGGCAAGCTGCCGTTGCTTCTCAACCCCCGCTTTTTCGGGAGAGAACAACTTGGCAACGTACTACAACGAAATCGATCCTTTCGCTGTGTCCTGGTTGCGAAATCTGATCTCTCGGAAGTTGATAGCCGATGGTGAGGTAGATGACAGGAGTATAGAAGATGTTTCCCCAGCAGAACTCCGGGGATACAAGCAATGCCACTTCTTCGCAGGGATCGGTGGATGGTCACTTGCCCTGCGACAAGCAGGATGGCCGGATGATCGATCAGTGTGGACAGGATCCTGCCCTTGCCAACCTTTCAGCACGGCAGGTAAAGGAGAGGGGTTTGCTGACAAGCGGCACCTGTGGCCCTCCTTCTTCTGGCTCATCCAACAGTGCAGACCTGACACTGTCTTTGGGGAACAAGTTGCAGGAAAGCCAGGTCAAGCTTGGCTCGACCTTGTATCGACAGACCTGGAAAATGAGCACTACCGCTGCGGGTCGGCAGTTACCGCGGCTTGTGGCGTCGGGGCGCCGCATCTTAGACGACGCATTTATTGGGTGGCCGACACCCACGGTAAAAGACAGTTCGAACGCCAGGAACCGAACAGCTCAAAGAAGCTCCCAAGACAGCAAGCACCACGACGGAGAGACGTTGGTGGATGCTGTGGACCTCACAGGATGGCCGACGCCCAGCGCGAACGAAGCAGGAGGAACCCCAGAGCAATTCCTCGCACGCAAACGAAGAGCTGTCGCACAAGGGAAGTCCTTGGGGATCTCGTTGACGAGTTTGAATCTTGTGGCGGGCCTGACAGGCCCCAACCGACGAACGGCTTCTGGCGAGATCCTGATTGGCTCCTCTGCCGAGATGACAAGTGGCGGTCAGTTGAACCCGGAACATTCCCGTTGGTTGATGGGCTTCCCGGCCGAGTGGGAAGACTGCGCGGATACGGGAATGCAATCGTCGTCCCGCAAGCGCGCCAGTTCGTCGAAGCCTACCAAGAAGGAAGCAATTAAGATGCGTCTGATAGCGATGGACACCGAGACCTACCCGATGAAAACAGGGTGCACACTGCCCAAGCCGGTGTGCTTGCAACTCGCCACCAGGGCCAGCGAGGACGCATTAGAGATCGAGGTGCTTCTGCGAGACGACCCAAGAGCTCTCCAACTCTTGATTGGTGCCCTCCAAGATCCCGAAGTCCACTTCACTGGAGTCTACATAGCCTACGACTTCGGGGTGCTCTGCGGTCAGTGGCCCCAGCTATGGTCCCTCGTCTGGCAAGCCTACGAAGACGAGCGCATCCATGATCTAACCCTCATGGACAAGTTGCTGCGGATCAGCACCACCGGGGATATCGAATACTTCTCCCTGCCAGACGGATCCCGCGGGAAGCTGGGCTACACGCTTAGCGATCTTGAGAATCGCTGGCTGGGCGTCGATCGATCGGAGGATAAAAAATCGGCCGACTCTTGGAGGGTCCGGTACTGCGAGCTGGATGGCGTCCCTGTGGCGGAGTGGCCCGCAGATGCTCTGCGGTACGCAAAGGACGACGTGGTAGGTCCTCTTCTGGTCCACGAAGCAATCCTCCAAGAAGCCAACCAAGAGGGGCACGGCAGCATCGTCACAGAGGCCTTTCAGGCGGCCACCAGCTTCGTCCTGTGCCTTTCAACGGCGTGGGGCATGGAAGTGGACCCCGAGCGCGTGGCGCGCTTGGCAAAGGCTCTCGACGAACGGATCGGCCCGGAGAAGATGCAACCGCTCTACGATGCAGGGCTCTTGTCTCCGGCTGTTCCGCCAATGCCCTACGCCAAAGGCACGATCGACAAAGCGACTGGCTTGGTCAAGATGAAGAAGGCCAAGCCAGAGGCCCGCAAGGATACAGACATCAAAAAGTACATCGAGAAGATGTGCAACGACCGCGGTCTCGAAGTCAAGAGGACGCCCACCAACCAAGTCTGCAAAGACGCTGATGTACTCCGCCGGCTCGGAGATCTGGGCCTCCCTCTGCTGAGTCTCCTCGCTGATAGAGAAGAGATCATCAAGCTGAGAAGCACCTACTTACCGGTCTTGCAGAACGATCAAGGCGTAGTCCACTTCGGCTTCAACGCCTTGGTGACATCTGGCAGAACTTCCAGCCACGGAAGCAAGCTTTTCGCCTCCACCAACGGACAGAACCAGCCACGAGCCGGCGGAGAACTGTCCACGCGAGAGTGCTTTGTAGCACGCAAGGGGTGGATCCTTTGCGCGTCGGATTACGCGGGCCAAGAGTTGACTTCTGTAGGCCAAGTGACCCACAGTCTCTTCCCCGGCCAGAGCAAGCACCGCGAAAAGAACCTCGCTGGCTACGACCTGCACGCCTTCTTGGGCGCTCAACTCTGCGCCCATATGGACGAAGACTTTGGGCAACTCGTGACCTCGCGCGGGCTGGATATCGATGAGACCTATCGAGCATTCCTCCAGTTCAAAACCTCCGAGGACGAGGAGCTTCGAAGACTCTTCCAGCATTACCGCCGGTTCGCGAAGCCCACGGGGCTGGGGTACCCCGGCGGATTGGGGCCCAAGACGTTCGTCGAGTTCGCCCGCGCCTCCTACGGGGTTGTCGTCGATCTGGCCACCGCGGAACTTCTGCGAAATATTTGGTTCAAGACCTACCCTGAGATGCGGCAGTATTTCAGCTGGATCAACGGACAGACAGACCCGCGCAACGTGGGCAAGCATGCCTACAAGTCGCCCATGGGCATGTACCGCGCGGGTTGTCGTTTCCCCGAAGCGGCCAACGGAATGGCGATGCAGACTCCCTCAGCAGAAGGGGCCAAGATCGCGGACTTCCGAATCACTCGGGAAATGTACGACCCTTCTCAGGGGTCGATTCTCCTCGGCTGTCGGATGCCGAACTTCATCCACGACGAGTTTTTGACTGAGTTGCCGGACGATGATCGCGCACACGATCGCGTTATGCGTATCGAGGAACTCATGGTAGACTCGATGCGCATGATTCTGCCGGACGTGGAAAGCAAGGTCGAGTCCGCGCTGATGTACAGGTGGTACAAGAGCGCCGAACCTCGCTTCGACGATACAGGTCGGTTGATCGCTTGGGAGCCAAACAAATGAAATTGGGAAAACCGACGAGTGTCGCGAACCTGCCTGCGAGGAAGCGCACGCCAAAGACAGAGTACAGCGACCTAATCCAAAGGGTGTTGTCTCTGTCTCGGGATCAAGCCTTTAGCGTGCCTCTCGGCAACCCTCCAAAGAAAAACCCGGCGCACGCCGAGTACCATCGAATTCACCTGGCTTTCAGGAACCGGATAGCGGCGGTTGTGCGGAGAGCGACTGCGGACATCCCGGACCACTTCAAGGTCTACCTCACCAGGGATGGTGTGGGGATCGTGCGCGAGAAGGCCAAGAAGAAGGTCACCAAGAAGGCCGTTCGGAAGAAGGCCCGCAAGAAGGCTCGGTGATCAGCCGCCGGCTTCGGCGACGAGACGGAGCAGGAGCTCGCTGGTACGCGACCTTGTTCGCTTGGAGAACTCGTCCAACTTCGAATCGCTCGCGACGTAGGCCTGGTAGGTCTGCGCAACGTCTCGAAGCTGTGGTCCATAGGCCCGGACGTCGATGGTCTCTCCCGCGGTGAGAGCCGCCGAGACGGTCATCAGGGCGCTTTGGTGGATCAGCTTCTGATCCTGGGGCATGAGCTCGTCGAGGGTCAGGTAGCTCGTGAGCTCCGGCCCGATGACCTGGATGGCGGGTGCCACGAGATCGACGGAGACGGAGGAAGGTGTCGCGCAACTGAGGAGAAGCATCGAGGCGCTGAGGATGATGATCAATCGCATGTCAACCCCTTTCGCCGGAGGGAATATGGGTAGCAACAGCCGCCAGGCCTGTAGTGAGCCCTGCGGTCAACACTCGGCTGGCCACTCCCACAATCTTGAAGATAGTTTCGTTGGCCTTCTGGGTAATACGGACCTGGTGAATGGCCGCGAGGAGAGGCAGCTGGGCCTCGAGATGCTCCTGATCCAGAACGCGACCTCCCGCAGATGCGAGGACCATATCCTGTCCGATGGATGCTACGTAGGCGTCGATGTCAGCGGCCGCGCCCTGGATCAAATCCGTCATCCCCTCCAACAGCGTATCGATGACTTCTGTCTTAGCGGAACGCCAATCGACATCGAGCGCTTTCTTTTCTTCATCCGGCATGGGGTTCTCCTATGATTACTCTTGGTTTCGATCCCGACCTCCACAGTAGCGGCGCCGCGATCGTTCGAGACAACCAGCTCTTGATGGTGGCCTTGACAAACGTCTCTGCTCGTGAGAAAGGCCCACGGGCAGCCAGCAGGAACATCCGCGCCGCCCAAGCTCTCGCGTGGCCTATCGATGCTGTGGAGCGTATCGCCATCGAGATTCCCCAGGTGTACTCCGGGAGCAAGAACAAGGTCGATCCAGCGGACTTGATCAACTTGACCTTGGTGTCCGGTGGCGCGTCTGATGCTCTTTGGACAGCTTACCCCGCGGCTTCTCAGGCCTTCCTAACCCCCCAAGCTTGGAAGGGCCAAGTGCCCAAGCACATTCACCACGGACGGATCTGCGAAGCCTTAGGTATCCAATATACCACGAACAACAAGCGCGTACTACCTGTCTGGGCCTCGAGCACCCTCGTCCTGGGGAACATCACCGCGGCCCGCGCGCAACACGTATTGGATGCCTGTGGTCTGGCGTTGTTCGCTCAGAAGCTGGGGATTATCCGCCACCTCATCTGCCCTACAACCCGACTTTGATCGTCCCTCGAGCAGTCTCTTTTCGACGGAAGTTTTTGCCCAACGTCTTTTTGACCAGCTCAGAGAAGTCCTTGGGGATGATCCGGGAGGCGTCCTGAGAAGGGTTGGTGTCCTCGAAGAATGGATCCCCCTCGCGGGCGCTCTGCCACCGCGAGACGATCATGAAGGGTCCGGAGAACGCAAACCCAAAGGCTCGGTTGATCTCCAAGCCTATCTGGAACTCCTCCTTGGTCAGGGGGCGCCATTCCTCCAACCGGATGGGGTACTTGCCTCCGAGTCTGGGATCATCCGTCAGTGCATTCGTGAAGTAGACCAGATACGTGGCGTTCGAGGGACCAAAGGCCCCCGTGCCATCGTGGTAGTAGACGGCCCAATAGTGGGGAACCCCCAAGACGGCTTTCCCGTCCTGTGCCCGCTCGTACATCTGGAGGAACTCTCGCAGGGTGCGAGACCCGATCCGCCGCCGCACGCGAGGCAGGAGCCTTCGGGCAATCTTGAACTGTCGCGCCCGGATCCAACTTGCGTAGGGTCCCCTGGAAGCCATCAGGCTGCCGGCGACAGGAGCCGATCCATGGCGGCCTTGTAGAGCTCGACGAGCAAGGAGACCCGCTCCTCAGAAGAGAGATCTTCTGCTGCGATGTTGGCGAGCCTCGCCGCGGGGGTGCCTGCCTCCGGAGCTCGCTTCCCTCCCTGAGGTCCCTGGCCGGCGGGAGCCACTCCTTCGGCCGCTGGCTTGCGTGTGCGCGCCACGGCATCCAACCCAGGAAGATCGATCTTCTCTACGATGGTGTTCCACTCAAAGCTCTTGCGAGTCACGCCAGGTATGCCGAGACCTTCCTTACCAAGCGTGCATCCGAGCACCGAAGTCCAAAGCTTCTGCTTCTGGCTGATAACCATCGCCTGAAAGACTGCCATGGCGTTGGGGAGTTCGTTCGTTGCACCGAGCTTGCCGGGGATCATGATTCCCGCCAGCTGCGGCGGCACTTGGTGGGCCGACACGATCCTCATCGATAGCGTATCGAGCATCTTGTCGAAGGAACCCTCTTCACTCGTGTCGATCCCGAGCTTCTCGAGCTGGACCTGCGCCTCTCCCGGGAAGTTGATAGCCATCGACTTGTAGCCGTTGCCCAACCCGACGTGCTCTTGGATCTTGTTTTCGATCTGCTTCCAGTCCTCGTCGATCACTTTTTGACCGAGCACGAAGAGGATAAACTCGGGGACTCCTCGATTGTTGAAGAAGTCGTAGTTGTGCTGGAGGATCGACATCACCAACTCAATGGCAGCCACCGCCGACAACCATCGAGGCACGCCGTACCAGCGAGACAGCGAGGAAGGATCCTTGATATGGATCACCTCGGAGAACGTGCCGGCTTGGCCTTCCACCAACTGTTTGGCAGCTCCGACGAGAGTGCCTTTGAGCCGATCCCCATCCCCAAAACGAGCGAAGCGTCTCTCCTGCCCCTCTTGCGAGAAGATCTCGTAGTGCCAATCCATCTGCGCCACGTCGTCGAGGTGCAACCAAACACCCGACGCTCGGAGGTGGTGGAGTCCCGTGATCTCGCCGCCTTGCCTCACGACTTCGATGTAGCCGTTCCCCGTGTTCTCGAAATCCTCGGCAACCTCGATGATCAGGGACTGCCAAGAGACGGTGCAAAGATCGTCCAGGATCTCTTCGGCATTCTCGTCTTTGATCCCGAGCCCGACGGATGCTCCGATCTTCGCGGCTATGCTGGCCGAGTGGTGAGTATCCGCCGTCAGTAGTTTGCCCGTCGCCGCCATGTTGAAGGGGTGTTCTTTTCGGCCGGTCTCCACTCCCTGGTTGGACGCAGCCTCCTCCTTGTCAGCCTCTTTCGTGATATGCGTGTTCCAGGATTCTCCATCTCGTAGCCGTGGAAATAGAGGGATCCTGGGGCGCTCTACCGCGATGACTTTGTTCTGCTCTGACTCGCTCATGGGTACATGTATCCAAAGACTGGCTCAGGGTTTGCAAAACCCGAATGATCGATCCTATACTCCAAGAGTCTTTCGGGGAAGCTATATGGCCAAAGGACGACGAATCAAGAGCGCAGATATCCGGTTCGTGAGCCTGTGCCCGCGCGGCATGACGGGTCTCCGTACGCTTTACAAAGCGGACGATGGGGATCCTTCCAAGGGGACGGTCACACTAGAACCCATCCTCAAAGAGGATTCCGACTTCCTCGAACGGGGCCAGCTCATCGCGGCCATCTGGGTGCCCAACCACCAAGACCGCGAAGGGGATTGGGCTGGCCCCGACGCCATCGAAAGCATGGCGCATTCTTTCGCCCGCAATGGCATGCAGCTCGATCTGAGACACGACGAACAACCCCTCACCAAGGAGCAGGTGTTCGTCGCTGAGAGCTTCGTCATCCAAGCCGGAGACCCTCGCTTCGCCAACTTGAAGGACTACAACGGGACCACAGTGACCGCTACGGGCGGCTGGGGTGCTGTGATCCAGATCGAAGATCAAGATCTCCGCAAGCAGTATCGTGATGGTAAGTGGGGAGGCGTCTCGCTACAGGGACCTGCCCTTGTCGTAGAAGAGGACCCCCCCGCTTCGGCTCGCTTCGAGAAGATGCGGAAACAACTGGACGGAGATTCCGACATGACATCAGAGGAACTGGCAGAAGCAATCGCGGCCGGAAACAAGACTCTTCTCGGCGGACTGGCCACGCTGTTCAAGGAAGCCGGCATCCTGCAGAAAGCCGACGATCAGCCGGCTCCTGCGGCCAAGAAGACCGAGATCGATCTCACCGACCCGGCCGCCGTTCGAAAGCACCTCGCGGCCATGGAACTCGCCGCGATCGATCCCGATGACCCCGCCGCCTTGAAGAAGCATCTCGAGAAGCTCGAGAAGGCCTCCGATACGCCGGACGCCAAGGAGCCCGACGACTCCCCCGAGCTGCAGAAGGCGAAGGCGGATTTGGCGAAAGCCCAACTGCGGTGCAAACACCTCGCAGGAGCCTCCAACCAAAACGCCGATGGCGCCAACGCCGGCGACGACGAAACCGAACCCGTCCACCTGAAGAAGTGTTTCGACATGGCCAACGCCATGGCAGCGCACGCCAACGGGGTACCTCTGGAGAAGAAGGCAAGCTAGGGAGAGCAGACTCTTCCAGAGGCCTCTTTTCCAAGAACTGAGTAGGAGACAAGCACATGGCGCTCACACCTCGAAGCCTACGAACCACGAGTACCGCGGCGGCGCTGTTGCGAATCAACTCGATTCTCAACACTCCGCAGACCTTCGCCGCCGACGCCGGAGCAGCGACTGTGGAGCTGGTGGCCGGCACTCCCGTGGCCTTCAACACATCGACCAACCTCTGGGTCCCCTGGGTCCAAGGCGGTTCGAACGGTATCGACATCATCAGCGGCATCGTCTGGCCGGACTCGATCACCATCCTGGCAACCGGAGGTGGAGAAGTCATCGGCAGCGTCATGCGGCGCGGCGAGATCCACTACGAGGATTTCCAGCTTCTCGCAGCTCAGGGAACCGCAGCGCAGCTCATCACCGCCCTACAAGAGGGTGGCTCCGCCGCGGCTCTGCGTACCCTCGGTATCGATGTCAAGGGTCTGGACTTGGTCATCTGATCGTCTCCCGATGATCGGAAACTGACTTCAAGGAACAAGAAACACAGGGGAGGCAAGGATGCCCACGATCACGGAACTCGAATGGCAGACAATGTCGAGGGTTCTCGAAGAAGTACGCACGCCGTACCACTTCGTGACCCAACTGCTCTTCAACAACTTCAACACGAATCCGACCGAGAACATCGCAATCGACTCCTGGGTCGCTGGCCGTCTGATGGCTCCCTTCGTGACTCCAGGAGCCGGTGCCCAGCTGATTACCGGCATGTCCACCCGGCAGTCGATCGTGACCGCGCCTTCCATCCGGGCCAAACGCCCGTTCACTGCGCGGCAGCTTTTGACTGCTCGAGTCCCGGGATCTCCCGTGTTCGCGAATGACGGCAGTCCGGTGCTCAGCGCCGCGGCTAAGCGGGTCGCTCACGACCTGAAGTACGCTCGCGAGCAGATCGATCAGACTTTGGAATGGATGTGCTGCCAGGTTCTGACAGGCACGCTCACCTACAACATCGCCCTCACGGACGGTCAACTCGGGGATTCCTTCACGATCGACTACGGCCGCCCCGCGGGGCATACCGTGACTCTGACGAGCAACGATACGTGGGATACCGCGCTGGCTTCTGCCACGTCCCTCCCGCGGCAACACGTCACGGCCGTGAAGGAGCTGATCTCGGACACAGTCGGACTCGCCCCCACCGACTGCATCATGGGATCAGCCGCGGCCGACGCCTGGATCGCGAACGAGAGCATCCGGGAAGACCTCGACAATCGTCGCATCGTGCCCGGAAGCATGACCCTGGTGGAGCAGTTCCGGCAGTCCGGTGCGATCTTCCTCGGGGAAGTCTACGGCATCCGCTGGTGGAGGTATGCCCGTTCCGTGTCGGATCCCTTCGGCACCGCCACCCTACTCGTCGCGGCGGACGCGGCGCATTTCGTGGCCGCCACCCCCGGCGCCGAGAACGTCGTCGAGTACGGCGCCATCCAGGACCTGGAAGCTGCCGAGCAAGGAATGCTCGAGACTCGCTTCTTCTCGAAGTCCTGGCGGCAGAAGGACCCCAGCGCGGATATGTACCTCTGGGAGTCTCGCCCATTGCCCGTGGCGCGGCGGCCCGAGTCGATGGTGACCTACATCGTCGTTTGATCCTTTTCGAGGCAGACACCTTCAAAGAGCAAGCACATGGATGATCCCACCTACATCGCCAGAACAACGATCTTGCACAACGGCAAGAAGATCGAGGCTGGAACACAACTCACCTTCGAAGATAACGCAGATCTTCGGGACGAGTTTCTTCGAAAAAGAGCCGTCGTGCTTCTTGGTTCTCCGGAAGCCACGTCCCTCTCTTTGAGGGGACGCCAAACGACCATGGTCCAGAAGCCGGCGGAGCCGCCGAAGGGGAGGGATCCCAAGGGTCCGGCGGCTCCGCCCCCCGGCAAGAATTGCCAGGTCCAACACCTCTTCGCGTTCTCCGCGCAGCAGCTCGCCGGCAAGTCCCTCGACGATCTCAACACGATGATCCTCGAGAGGGATTCCGACGTGGCCCCTTACGAGACTCCAGAGGAGGCGCGCGCCCACCTCATGAAGGATGCTACGAAGGACTGATCTGATCCATGGCCGACGCTACTCCGATGTTCCAGACGAAGAGCAACCTTCTAGGTCTCTTGCGTCTCTCCGCCTTAGGCGCGAACACCGACGCCGACGAGCAGCTCGACGGCGCCATTCGGGAAGCTCGTGAGTTCTTCTGGCGCACGCTGGGATTGGTGCGCCTCGATGAGCTGATCGCTCTGTCCTTCGTCGATCCTCCGGTCACCAACGACGACCATATGAGGCAGCTCGCTCTCACGATCGAGTTCTATCGCTGTCGTTGGTTCTTGTTCCCCCTCTACACCGCCCACTACAAAGATGGCGGCGCAGCACCATTTCAGGAGTGGAGCCAAGAGGCTGCCTTCCGCAACCTGAACCCCTTCGCGGCCGATCGCCTGCGCTCGAAGCTACTCGACGAAATCAACGATGCGATGGACATTCTCTCCCAAGAAGAGCTGCCGGGAGAAGAGACCGTAAGCCGGGTGTCCACGATCGGGTTGCCTGACAGCGCGAATCCTCCGATCGTTCTCGGAGAGAGTGTTATCGCAGGGGGGATCTTCCGTGGCCTCCCCTGAAGTGCTCGCGCTTGATGCGTGGAAACCTCGGATCTGGAAGCATCTGCACGATCTATTCGTGAGGCTCCCCATCGGCAAATTCTATCGATGGTCTCCGGACTCCTCGACCGGCGATGTCAACTTCGAAAAGAATGCCGCTTTCGAGATCACGCCAACGGGTTTCTCCGCAAATGAAACCTCGACGAATGTCGGGGCCTCCGAGAACAAGCGCGATCTTCTCCGCGAACGAGAGTTCTTGACCTGGGAAGTGCTCCTGACCTTCAAGGAAGAAGCACTGACCGAATACTTCGACAGCGAGCTTTTCAAAGTGGGGGAGCACGCAATTCCTATGGGCGTCGCGGATGACAACACGCGGATCCCGCCCATTTGGCTGAACGTGGCTCAGATCGATTTCACACATCCGCCCATGCACGATGCCTCCAATGGTAGCTTCGTGCGTTACACGTTGCAGATGATCCCAGGAAGGATCTAACAGGGAGATACGCCATGGGTTTCTCGACCGGACTTGCACAACCCAACGACTACATCATCGGTCGTGGGATCATCTTTTTTGCGAGCGTCAACGCCGCAGGCTTTCCTCTGGAGTTTCGCGACCTCGGCAACGCCCCCGAGTTCTCCGCGACGCTCGAGACGGAGAAGCTCGAGCACCAGTCTTCCCGCGCCGGTCTGAAAGTGACCGATAAGGAAGTCGTGGTTGCCATCTCGGCTTCCATCTCGTTCACCGTGGACGAGATCAACCTGGACAACTTGGCGCTGTGGTTCTCGGGAGACACCACGTCGTTCAGCCAGTCCGCTACCCCCGTGGTGGGCGTCGAAAACGTGGTGCTGTCTCTCGCCAAGGCGGGGGTCGCCGAATCCGCGCTCGGCAAGTGGTACCTGCTCTACGTCCGAGCCGACATGAGCTCCGGAACGGCCTACCCGGGCACCTCGGCCGAAGTGCGGATGTACAACATCGCCGACGCGGGTTTCGCCGCCGAGAAGACAGGGAGTACGGCGCTCACCGAAGGGACCGACTACCAGGTGGATCGCATCATGGGGCGCATCTTCCTCTACGACACCACCGCGAACCGGGCCGAGTTCCCTCTTGGCACCGAAACGCTCGACGTCGACTGGACCCCCGTGGCGCAGACCATCGAAGAGGTGGCCGGTCTCACGGTATCCGAGATCTCCGGGGCCTTGCAGTTCATCCAGAAGAACGCCGCCAACAACTCCGTGCAGACGGAGTACCAGTTCCACAGCGTCACGCTCTCCCCGGAAGGTGATCTCGCGATGCTCGGTGACGAGTTCTCCACCATGCAGTTCACGGGCAAGGCAGAAGCCCGAGAGGCTGTAGACGCCTCCGCCCCAGTGGTGCGTATCCGCACCTACAGCCAGTAGACCTCCGCGGGCACATCTCGATAGAAGGTGCTTCTTTTC
>Ga0255052_10000129_pt1 | contig 55942 bp, 47 predicted proteins | sample JV7_2_21_MG_FD_188632 | JGI IMG/M metagenome (GOLD analysis project Ga0255052, IMG submission 188632) | Seawater microbial communities from Jervis Inlet, British Columbia, Canada - JV7_2_21 | ecosystem: Environmental > Aquatic > Marine > Inlet | place: Canada: British Columbia | collected...
GGCCAAATACGGCCGCAAGTCCATTGGCGGTATCACCTCGTCACGCTGCACTAATGAAGAAGTGTTCGTCGTACAGAAACTCGTGCGAGCCGCGATGGGAAATAACAACGTCGATACCTGCGCACGAGTGTGCCATTCGCCCACCGGCTACGGCCTCAAGACAACGCTGGGCACGTCAGCAGGAACCCAGCCGTTTGACAGTGTCATGGAAGCCGATGTCATCGTGCTCATCGGTGCAAATCCGACGGCCGCGCACCCGGTGTTTGCCTCGCAGATGAAACGTCGCCTGCGGCAGGGCGCCAAGCTAATCGTTGTTGACCCACGCCAGATTGGCCTGGTGAAGTCGGCTCGCATCGAGGCTGAGCACCATCTCCCATTGCTGCCAGGCACCAATGTCCCGATCATTAATGCTTTCGCTCACGTTGTTGTCAGCGAGGCGCTGCTCGCCGAGGAATACATCGGGGAGCGCTGCGACCTCGAGTCGTTCGAGGCTTGGAAAAAAATGATCCTCAAGCCCGAGAATTCGCCAGAAGAAGTCGCGAAGGTGTCGGGCGTTGCTGCTGAAGACATTTGGGCAGCCGCGCGCCTGTACGGTGAGGCACAAAACGGCGCAATCTACTACGGACTCGGCGTCACCGAGCATAGCCAGGGTTCGACAATGGTCATGGGTATGGCAAACCTGGCGATGGCGACCGGTAATATCGGTCGCGATGGGGTTGGCGTGAACCCGCTGCGCGGCCAGAACAATGTGCAGGGCTCATGCGACATGGGGTCGTTCCCACACGAACTCCCCGGTTACCGGCCAGTCCAGGACGATGAAGTACGCGGCTCTTTTGAGAAACACTGGGGTGTCGAACTCGATCCTGAGCCGGGCTATCGCATTCCGAACATGTTCGATGCAGCCTGTGCCGGCACCTACAAGGGCATGTATATCCAGGGCGAAGACGTCGCCCAGTCGGACCCGGACACGACCCATGTCGAGGCAGCGTTGAGCAACATGGAGTGCCTCGTCGTACAAGATCTGTTCCTGAACGAGACCGCCAAGTTCGCGCACGTTTTCCTGCCCGGTACCTCGTTCCTCGAGAAAGACGGCACCTTCATCAATGCCGAGCGCCGCATCAACCGAGTGCGCCCGGTCATGAAGCCGCGGCAGGGCAAGGACGAGTGGCTGATTACGCAGGAACTGGCGCAGGCCCTCGGTTATGCAATGAACTACGACAACGCCGCCGAGATCATGGACGAGATCGCCGAGCTGACGCCGACGTTCAATAACGTCAGCTTCAAGTTCCTCGATGAAGTAGGCAGCGTGCAGTGGCCTTGCAACGACGATGCGCCGATGGGCACGCCGATCATGCACATCGACAACTTCGTGCGTGGCAAGGGCCTGTTCATCGAAACCGACTACGTCCCGACCGAAGAACGCACGAATCGCAAGTTCCCGCTGCTTCTCACTACAGGGCGGATTCTGTCGCAGTACAACGTCGGCGCACAGACCCGCCGTACCGACAATATGGTCTGGTACAACGCGGACCTCCTCGAAGTGCATCCATCCGACGCCGAAATGCGTGGCATCAAGGAAGGTGACCTGGTATCCCTGTCGAGCCGCAAGGGCGACATTTCACTCGTTGCGACAATCACCGAGCGCGTAAAGCCGGGTGTCGTTTACACGACATTCCACAATCCCGAAACCGGCGCCAATGTTGTCACCACCGAACACAGTGACTGGGCAACGAATTGCCCCGAGTACAAAGTTACGGCAGTGCAGATAGCGCCTGCGACGCATCGCTCGGAATGGCAGCACGGCTTTGACGAGAACGCCAAACGGCAGGGCAAAATCCTCGAAACGACGTAGCAGTCCGCCGGCCGATACTTTAAGAGTACAGGTCCAGCCCCGGGTACGCGCCCGAGCTTAACTTCGCGCGCCGTCCATGGCGCGCTCACATCGTCCTCCGCTTGCTTTGGCGTCCTGCGTCGCTGCGCTACGCACGACGCTCGTGCGCGCACCCGCCGCTTGGACCTCTACAGACGTTCGTGGGACCGCCGAAGCGGGGTGTTTATTGACCGAAGTAAAGCGCAGCGAAGCGAGCTCCCGACGTGGCGGGACAATGCATGAGGTCGATAAATATCCCGTGAGGCGTGTCGTGCGATGGTTCTCGGACGTGTGCTACGTAGTTGGATGGCGGACTGCTACGGCTTAGGTTCGGTGTCCTCGCCATCCGGGAACAGCCATGCCGTTATGTGTGGCTTGATATAGGTTGGGAAGACGACGAACGCAGCGCCCAGCGCGATCGCGCCGACAGGGGGTTGCCACTGAACGATGGCCACTGGCCACATGAACGCCTGGATCATGTTGGCGATCGAGTCACCCATGAAGCGCATAAGAAATTCGGCGATCTGGTTCGTGAAAAAGTCGACGATGCCCTCAGCTTCGACAATCTCACCAAGCACGGTAGTTACTTCAAGGTAGACAAACGTGGCGGCCCAGCCGACCGCGTACAGGCCGCCGCCACGCACATTCCAGACTTTCGCGAGCCAGGCGCGAAAAAGGTCCTTACCTTTATCGAGCAAGGTCAGCGCGAGATTCTCGTGAATCTCGTTCCTTCGAGCGTCAGGTTGGCCATCAATCCCGAGGAATTAACGATGAAACCAACAACAGGATCGCGCACATTCTGCGTATCGATCGTATTTCCTGCACCCATGTCGATTAACGCGACTGAACCATCGACGCCGACACGCCAACCATTTGAGTTGCGAAATTCCTGAAATGCGTTTTCTGTCATGAAGTAAATGACAATCGACCGCGCCTGTGCTCCAGCTTGCAGACCGAGCGAGCCGCTCGTATTGCGGAAGTAGTCGACCGTCTTGCCGACGATTCGAAGACGGAGCAAGCACCCAGGAAAATGCTCACGCAAGTGAGCGCCCAAACTCTATACCAGGATTGTAGGTTCATACGCGCATTGTAAAGGCCGCCAACATACGCCGCAAAGTGTTGTTTAATTGCGACGCCGCGGATTCATCGTAAGCCCCTGATGTTTCGTCCATATAGGACCGCTGCGCCAGCTCAAGCTGAATGGCATGCACTTCGTTTTGCGGGTCGCCATAGTTGCGCGTGATGTACCCGCCTTTGAAGCGCCCGTCGATAACTGCGGAATAGGGACTGTCATTCGCTACCTTCAAGACTGCCTCAGCCCTTTGCTCCTCGCAACTGAGACCATCGTAGGTGCCAATGTTGAGAACAGGCAGCTCGCCCTCGAACAAAGACGGCATATAACTCGCAATCGAATGCGCATCCCAAAGCAGCGCATGTCCGTGCTCTTGCCGTAACGCTGACAGGGTCTGGCGAATTCGATCGTGATACGGACGCCAGTACCGCTCGAGCCTGTCGTCAATATCAATCGAGACTTCACTGGCGTAGAGCTCTCGGCCATCGAAGGTATGCCGCGGGCACAAGCCTGTCGCTGTCTGCCCTTCGTAGAGTGCTGCATCGTCGTCGGGCCGATTCAGGTCGACGACGTAGCGCGAGAAATTAGCTGAAATGACAGACGCCCCGAACTCTTTGACGAAGTCGTAAAGCCGCGCAACGTGCCAGTCCGTGTCTGGCAATGCTCGGCCAGCGTCTGTCATCAGGGCAGCAATGTCATCTGGCAGCAATCTACCGTCGTGCGGCACGCTGACAAGGAGCGGCAAGTCGCCCTCGTGAAACGCAAAGCTGTCTGTCATGCGTTCAGGCTGGGCAGGATCGATGACGAATATTCACAGAAAGTACCGCCGTCGACCAGTGCGGCAACTCGAGCGAAATCGGCAGACATGGAACGATCCTCGGCATACGACGGCGATACTTCGCGCAGTGTGCTGATGATCTTCTCGATTGCCGCCGAGCTCTTTTGCGGGTGGTGGAACTCGACACCTTGCGCAGCCGCTAGTAATTCAATCGCGACGATGTTCGCAACATTGTCGAGCATGTCATGAAGACGGCGTGCCGCAAACGTCGACATGCTGACATGGTCCTCCTGATTCGCTGATGTAGGAATACTGTCCACGCTCGCCGGATGAGCGTAGGTCTTGTTTTCAGACGTCAGTGCGGCGGCCGTGACCTGTGCCATCATGAAGCCACTGTTGAGACCACCCTCCTTCACCAGGAATGCGGGCAGCCCACTCAGGTGTGTATCGATCAGCAGCGCAATGCGACGCTCAGAGAGCGACCCGAGTTCGGCAATCGCCAGCGCGAGGTAATCGGCGGCGAGCGCAACCGGTTCTGCGTGGAAATTGCCGCCTGACAGCACTGTCCTCGAGTCGGCAAATATCAACGGGTTGTCGGTGACAGCATTGGCCTCGGTCTCGATAACCTTGCAGACGTGCCGCAACACATCGAGGCACGCTCCTGCAACTTGCGGCTGACAACGTATCGAGTAGGGGTCCTGTACGCGGTCGCACTCGACATGCGATGCACGAATGTCACTCTCTTTCATCAACTCGCGCAACACGCCGGCGACAGCGATCTGGCCGCCGTGTCCGCGTACGCTCTGGATGCGCTTGTCGAACGGCGTATCGCTGCCTTTGATCGCGTCCGACGCCATCGCACCGGCCGCCAGTGTTGCAGCCAGTACGTGCTCCGTCCGAAACACGGCCGCCAGCGTTAGTGCCGTCGAGACCTGGGTGCCGTTGAGCAGTGCCAGCCCTTCCTTCGGGGCGAGCGCAATCGGTTCGAGTCCGGCTTCCTGCAACGCCAGCTCGGCCGGGACGATGGTACCGGCCACCCTCGCCTCACCAACGCCAATCAACACGCCGGCCATATGTGCCAGTGGTGCAAGGTCGCCCGAGGCGCCAACAGAGCCCTTGGACGGAATGCGCGGATAGATGTTGTTGTTGATCAGCGCGCAGATAGCATCGACAAGCTCGTTTCGTACGCCCGAAAAGCCTTCGGCCAGTGCGATGACCTTCATTAGCATGATCAATCGCACGATGTTGTCGTCGAGATCGTCGCCCACACCGACAGCATGCGAGCGCACGAGGTTCTCCTGCAGTTGCGCGAGTTCGTCGTCGTCAATTCTCACTTGCGCCAGCTGCCCGAATCCGGTGTTGACGCCGTAGACCCGTTCACCACCGGCCACAACGTCGACTATCAGTTCATTCGACTCGGCGATTCGGCGTCGTGCGGTGTCGCCCAGTGAAACCTTCATCGGTTCTTGCCACGCCGTGCGCAATTCGGCGAGACCAACTAGCTGATTATCAATTGTCAGGTTCATGAGGCGTCTCCGCCGCCGATCATCGGCAAGTGCAGATCGTTTTCACGTGCACACTCGATCGCTTCTTCGTAACCCGCATCCGCGTGCCGCATAACGCCTGTACCCGGATCATTCCAAAGAACACGCTCAATACGCCGATCCGCCGCCTCGCTGCCATCGCAGACGATCACGAGCCCGGCGTGTTGTGAATACCCCAGGCCGACGCCACCGCCGTGATGAAATGACACCCAGGTCGCGCCACTCGCAGTATTCAGCAGCGCGTTGAGCAAGGGCCAGTCCGATACTGCGTCGGAACCGTCACGCATCGACTCGGTTTCACGATTCGGGCTCGCGACCGAACCGCTATCGAGGTGATCGCGACCAATTACAACAGGAGCACTCAACTCTCCGCTTCTGACCATTTCATTGAACGCAAGACCCAACCGATCACGCTCGCCCAGCCCGACCCAGCAAATGCGGGACGGCAGGCCCTGGAAGTGAATGCGTTCCCGCGCGGCGTCCAGCCACGCGTGCAGGGGCGGATTGTCGGGAATCAGCTCCTTCACCTTGGCGTCGGTTCGGTAAATGTCTTCCGGGTCGCCTGACAGCGCCGCCCAGCGAAACGGCCCGATCCCGCGACAGAACAAGGGCCGCACATAGGCAGGCACAAATCCCGGGAAATCGAATGCATTTTCGAGACCTTCGTTGTGCGCCTCCTGGCGAATGTTGTTGCCATAGTCGAAGGTCGGGATACCCGCCGCGTGAAACTCGAGCATCGCTTCGACGTGAGGCACCATGGACTTTCTTGCCGCATCGGCAACCGCATCGGGGTCGTTCTTGCGCCCCTCCTCCCACTGCTCGAGCGTCCAGCCGATCGGGAGGTATCCGTTCGCGGGGTCATGCGCAGACGTCTGGTCGGTCACAGCATCCGGCTTGATGCCACGCCGCAGCATTTCGGGCAGAATCTCGGCCGCGTTGCCGAGCAAGCCGACACTCAGCGGCTGCTTGTCCGCAATCGATTTGTCGATCAATGCCATCGCCTCATCGAGTGACTCTGCGCTGGTGTCAAGGTAACCGGTGTCGAGACGCTTCTGGATGCGACTCGGCTGACACTCTATGGCCAGCATCGAGGCACCGGCCATCGTCGCCGCCAGTGGTTGCGCGCCACCCATTCCACCGAGGCCCGCCGTCAGGATCCAGCGTCCACTGAGATCGCCGCCATATTGCTGGCGCCCCATCTCCACAAAGGTCTCGTAGGTGCCTTGCACGATTCCCTGGCTGCCGATATAGATCCACGATCCGGCTGTCATCTGGCCGAACATCATCAGACCTTTTCGGTCGAGCTCGCGGAAGTGTTCCCAGTTGGCCCATGCCGGCACGAGGTTTGAGTTGGCAATCAATACTCGTGGTGCATCCTCATGTGTGCGGAACACGCCAACTGGCTTACCCGATTGCACGAGCAGCGTCTCATCGCTTTCGAGACCTTTGAGTGTCTCGACGATTTTGTCGAACGCATCCCAGTTGCGCGCCGCTTTGCCGATGCCGCCATAAACGACGAGATCCTCGGGTCGCTCTGCGACTTCAGGGTCGAGGTTATTCATGAGCATGCGCAGCGGTGCCTCGGTCAGCCAGCTTTTTGCCTGCAGGCTGGAACCAGTCGGCGCCTTGATCGTGCGTTTGTCGTTCATTGTTGCAATGTCTCCAGTTCCACGACGTTGTCGGCCGTCGATTTGGGGGTCCCTGGTGGGGTGTAGTGACCGGTCAGCTCGAAGCGGCTGCCCGGGTGATGTAGGCGTGCAAAGGTCACGGGGCGGCCATGCGACCAGGTACGACGAATAACCACGAGACCCGGCTCCTCGTCCCCCATGGCCAATCGTCGGCGCACGGCCGCATTGGGCTGCGCCGCGCGCACCACCTGCTCGGCTTCCTGCAGCGGTGAGATCGTCGTCAGGTATGCGCTGGGCGTAATCGCCGTAAAATCCTGGTCAAGACAGTCCGGTGCAAAATCAGCGACGACATGCCGGTCTTCAAGCTGGATCGGCGTGCCGTTCTCGTAATGCACGAGCAACAGATGAAAGACGTCACTGCCCTGCTCGACGTGCAGCGCCCGGGCAATTTCGCCACGCGCATGCTGCAAAGACAGGCGCAGGACCTCACAAGTATGCTTGTGCCCGCGGCCCTCGATTTCGTCGGCGATGTTCTGCACTTCGAGGACATGCGAGCCCGCACGAAAATCCGCAACGAATGTTCCGCGACCAGCAACGCGTCGCACGTAGCCCTCATCAGTCAGTTCGCGAAGCGCACGATTGGCCGTCATCCGCGATACGTTCATCGCCTCGACCAGTTCATTCTCGGACGGCACACGGTCCGCCGGTCGCAGTTCACCACTCGAGATGCGCCCGATAATCAGGTCTTTGAGCTGCTGGTACATGGGCTTGGCGACAGCAGTCATGCTGCAATACCGATGCGATGTAGAGTTTCGCCATAGGCGCTCTTTATTGACTCCCGCTCGACGTGATTGCCATCTATGACGCACCACTGGCCATTGACCATGACCCGTTCGATGGGCAGGCGGTAGCCGGAGAATACGAGCGCATCAAGCAACGATGCTTCACCGTGACCGACTAGCATCGGATCGTCGTCATTCAACACGACAAGATCTGCCGCAGCACCAATACTGATACCCTGCGGCGCGTGCCCACTCGCCTGCATTCCCCCATGCAATACCCGCGAGAATAGTTCTCGGCCCACGTGGGCTTGTTCGAGCGAGGCGACGTTGCGCGATTGCGAAACGAGTCGTTGGCCATATTCGAGCCAGCGGAGTTCCTCGAATGGATTGATTGAAATGTGACTGTCCGACCCAATCGCGATTTGGCCACCCGCGCTGAGGTAATCGTGCAGTGGAAACAGACCGTCGCCAAGATTGGCCTCGGTGCTCGGGCACAGGCACACGACAGCGCCGGACTGCGCCAGGTGTTCCGTCTCTTCCTTATCCATGTGCGTCGCATGGACGAGACACCAACGCTCGTCGATGTCGAAATTGTCGAGCAACCAACGCACCGGACGCTTGCCGTAACTCGACAAACACTGATCGACTTCGCGCTGCTGCTCAGCGATGTGCAAGTGTATGGGACCACCGGCAGTAGCCGCTGCGGTTACAATTTGCTGCATTGACTCCGTACTGGCTGCGCGCAGACTGTGAGCACCGATACCAACATGAATCGCATCCGACGCCTGCTCAGTCGCATGAGCATGATGCTTGAGAAAGCTGTCTACATCCTGCGCGAACAGTGTCTGATGACCTTCCGGTTCAGGCTGCTCGAATCCGGCGCGCTCGTACAGGACCGGCACATAAGTCAGACGAATCCCGGTTCGTGTCGCCGCTTTATAGATAGCGCGAAACATCGCATCGTCGTCATCCGTACCAGATTGCCGGTGCAGGTAGTGAAACTCGGCAACCGAGGTGTAACCACTACCGAGCATTTCCGCGTACGCCTGGCCGGCGATGGCAGCCAGGGCGTCTGCATCGAGACTGCCCGCGAGTTCGTACATGCGCTCGCGCCAGGTCCAGAAATTGTCCTGTCCCTGCGGTGAGCGTTCTTCGGTGCGCCCTGCCAACGCACGCTGAAATGCGTGGCTGTGGGCATTGCACAAGCCCGGTATGACGACACCGGCCACAATGTCAGTGGATTCCGGACTGCTCGCCACCGTGACAGAATCGATTCGGCCCGCGCGCACACCGAGCCGGACATTGTCTGCCCAACCCTTTTGAATCAAAGCCTTACGCGCGAAAATGGTCTTCATTGCCGTCTCGTCAAGTTGTATATACAGGCTAGACCATGATAACGTCGATTGCAATTTACGGAGGACTGCATGGCCCAGTGGGACCTTGTGCTGACGGATGCTCGCATTGCCACGATGCGGCGCGACGACGCCGGATACGGAATCGTCGAAGATGCCGTTTGTGCCATCGCGGACGGGTCAATCGCGTGGGTTGGTCCTGCGTCGGACATGCCGGTTGGCGACGCGACTCAATCGCGATCCATCGAAGGGCGCTGGATAACGCCTGCATTGATCGACTGCCATACCCACCTGATCTTCGCCGGTGAGCGGGCAGGCGAATTCGAAAAACGTCTGCAAGGCGTCAGCTACGAAGACATCGCACGAGCTGGTGGTGGCATTTTGTCGACCGTGCGCGCAACGCGGGAGGCGGATCACGGCGCGCTTTTGGATACAGCACTCGTTCGGCTCAATGCACTTGCGGCTAGTGGTGCCGCGACTGTCGAAATCAAATCCGGGTATGGACTCGATATCGAGACTGAAATCAAGATGCTCGAGGTTGCCAGGCAACTCGACGCGGCATCTGCTGTGTCTGTCACGGCAACACTGCTCGCAGCCCACGCGGTACCGCCAGAGTACAAGGACAATGCCGACGCCTACATCGAACTGGTGTGCAATGAGTTGATCCCGGCCGTCGCCGAGCGTGAGCTTGCTGATGCCGTGGATGCCTACTGCGAAGACATTGCATTCAGCGCGACACAGGTCGCGCAAGTGTTCGACGCCGCTCGCGAACATGGCCTACCTGTCAAGCTGCACGCAGATCAGTTGAGCGACGGCGGCGGCGCGGGTCTCGCAGCCAGCTTCTCGGGTTTGTCCGCTGACCACCTCGAGTACGCTTCCGCTGAAGGTATTGCGGCAATGGCCAACGCTGGGACAGTTGCCGTGCTGTTACCGGGTGCCTACCTGACGCTCAACGAGACGCAGCAACCGCCAATTGGCGCGATGCGCTCCTGTGGCGTCGCGATTGCACTGGCGACCGATTGCAATCCGGGTACGTCACCTCTGACTTCAATTCGTGAAGCCATGGCGCTCGGCTGCCGGCTGTTCCAACTCACGCCGGAAGAGTGCCTGGCTGGCGCAACCCGGGAAGCCGCACGCGCACTGGGCCTCGATGATCGCGGCACGATCGAACCGGGCAGAAGAGCCGACCTTGCGGTCTGGGATATCAGTCACCCCCGCGACCTGTCCTACTGGCTGGGACGCCAGTCGCTGGCAGGCTTGTTAATATCAGGGTGCGATGTCAGTCTGACCTGACCGTGTCTTCCCCTTCTCCTTTTCAGAAGCGTAGCTTCATCGTTACGCTCGGCCTGCTGACGGGCCTGGCGGCATTTACCGTGGACGTCAGTCTGCCTGCTGTACCCGCAATGGCTGAAGCTCTCGTCACCAGTCTCTCGCGAGGCCAGCAGATCGTCGGCATCTTCATGATCGGCATGGCGTTCGGACAAATTCCGGCCGGGCTGGTTTCAGACCGGGTCGGCCGTCTCCCGGTCATTTACGTCGGGATGGCACTTTTCATCATTGGCGCCATCGCCACAGCAATGGCGGACTCGATCGAGGTCATGCTCATCGGCCGCTTCATTCAGGGCTTCGGATCGGCGCCGGCAATCGTATTGTCGCGTGCCATAGTGCGTGACATATCGAGCGGCAAGGACGCCGCCCGGCTCATGTCGCTCATGACGATGATATTTACCGTCGCACCAGTGATCGCGCCAACCATAGGGGCACTGCTCGTCGCCCAGTGCGGTTGGCGCGCGCCGTTTACGCTGATCATCGCTCTCGCCATCGTCATCGTCTTCCTGGTGCGCATGAACATCCATGAAACACATACGCCGATCGCGGACCAGCACCCCGTAAGACAACTCGTGTCGAGTTTCGCTGAGTTCTTCTCGCACCGGCAAAGCATTTTCGGCTTGCTGTTGATCGTCATACCGCCGGCCGGTTTCATGTCGATCATTGCGCTCGCCGCGGCGCTTGTCGTTGAGATCTACGGCTTCAGCATCACTCAGTTCGGTCTGATATTTGCGACGCTCGGGATTTCGATCCTGATCGGCGCGGCGGTTAACCGATTGCTGGTTGCACGCTTCGACGGCATGCAAATTATCGCGATCGGAGTCGCACTCTACGGCGTCAGCGGCGTGTCGTTGCTAATAATGGCGTGGCTCGATGCGGCACCGTTTGCGCTGCTCTGGTCGAGCATCGCATTGTTCATGTTCACAGTAGCTATCGTCATGCCGAACGCGACCGTCATTGCGCTCGATCCATTGCCAAAAATTGCCGGCGTTGCGTCGTCGATCATCGGAACATTGCAAAACGTGGCTGGCGCCTCAGGTGCGCTGCTTGGTGCCGCTATCTATGATGGCAGCTTGCGGAATTCGATCATCATCATGGGCTGCGTCGGTGCGCTCATTATCCTGATCTTTCTCGCCAAACCGTTAATCTGCCCACGAATCGTTCACCACCCCGACGAACTCGCCCGGGACTGATGTAAACCGGACTCCGCTTCGGCAGCGCTTCACCTGCATGGCTCGCTGCGCTGCGCTTTACTTCCGGTGCAGCGTTACCCGCGCGAAGTCCGTCTCAAGCCAAATCGATGACCACGTCATCAACTGGTTTTCGGGATTGGGTCGGCGTGAGTTTCGGGTAGCCATACCAGACCAGGCCGACGACGAACTCCTCGTCCGGGTTAATGCCGACGATGTCGAAAAAGCGCGGATCCTGCGTGATGTCGCCCGTAGTCCATTTCGTGCCGACAGCGGCTTTCCACAGGTACAGCATCAGGTTCTGGGTTGCGGCGCAGCAAGCCGCGTAGTCTTCTCTTTGCAACAACTCGTCGTCAGACTTACGGCAGGTGATTAGCAACCAACCGGGTTTCTCCGACCAACTCTTCGCTTTGTGCTCACCCGCCTTCGGGTCGCCTTTTTTCGCCGTTACGATTTCCTTTACCAGGCCAAGGCACGCATCGACGGCGTCCTCGCCGAGCAAATAGAAATGCCACGGTTCGGTGACATGATGATTCGGTGCCCAGGTTGCCGCTTCGATTGCCTCTTTGACGAGTTCGGCAGGAACCGGTGTTTGCAAAAACAGGTTGATCGAGCGACGGCCCCGCAGGACTTCACCGAATTCCCGTAATTCCTGCGTCTCGTAACTCGGTGATTTCTTCATCAGGCTCGTTCGATGATCATCGCAATGCCCTGCCCGACGCCGATGCACATGGTGCACAGTGCGTATTGACCCTTTGTGCGCCGCAGCTGGTATGCGGCCGTAGTAACGATTCTCGCACCCGACATCCCGAGGGGATGTCCCAGGGCGATCGCCCCGCCATTGGGATTCACGTTGTCTGCGTCGTCGGCGACACCGAGCATGCGCAGAGTCGCCAAACCCTGGGCTGCGAACGCCTCGTTGAGCTCGACGACATCCATTTGATCGATCGTCATTCCGGCGAGTTGCAGTGCTCTCTGTGATGCCGGTGCGGGCCCGATACCCATAATGCGCGGCTCCACACCAGCGACGGCCCACGCGACGATTCTCGCCAGCGGCTCGAGACCATGATCACTCGCGGCCGACTCGGTCGCTACGAGCAGCGCGCAGGCGCCGTCGTTAATGCCGGAGGCGTTGCCCGCTGTGATCGTTCCGTCGGCGCGAACGATCGGGCGCAATTTGGTGAGGCCCTCGAGTGTCGAGCCGGGGCGCGGATGCTCATCGGTATCGACAACCAGAGGATCGCCTTTGCGTTGTGGCACATCAACCGCCACGATTTCGTCGGCAAGAACACCGGCGGCCATTGCGGCTTCGGCTTTTTGCTGGCTTCTCAGTGCAAACTCATCCTGGTCGGAACGCGACACGACGAAGTCATCCGCAACGTTTTCGGCCGTCTCGGCCATCGAATCAACGCCGTACTGTTCCTCCAGCTTGCGGTTGACGAAACGCCAGCCGAGCGTCGTGTCGTAGAGTTCGGTCGACCGGCCGAAGGCGGCGGACTGCTTTGCCATGACAAACGGAGCGCGTGACATTGACTCCACACCGCCTGCAATACCGAGCTGCATTCCGCCGGCACGAATCGCATCGGCGATGTTGCCAATGGCATTCATGCCGGAACCGCACAAGCGGTTGACTGTCGCACCGGGTACCGATACGGGAAGCCCGGCAAGCAATGCCGACATTCTCGCTACGTCGCGATTGTCCTCGCCGGCCTGGTTCGCGCAGCCGTACGCGATATCTTCTATTGCCGCAGGATCGAGACTCGCATTGCGCTCAAGTAGCGCGGCCATCGGGATGGCGCCCAGGTCATCGGTGCGCACTGATGACAGGGACCCGCCGTAGCGGCCGATTGCTGTTCTTACCGCATCGCAAATAAATGCATCAGCCATATTTCCCGTCCCCGTTTGTTGATTTCGAATCCTGTTCGTATTTTCGCCCGAGATAAACGCCAACCACAGCCCAAACCACTGCGACCAGCGCCCCGATCGCGGCGACACCCCCCATGCCAAGTCCGAGACCGGCTGTCAGGCCTGCGAACGACCATCCCGCGAGAGTATCGCCACCACGATAGACGACGATGTCGATAACCGGTTTGGCCTTGAATCGCTCCTCGCGATTGACGAGCGTGTACAGCATTTCGCGGCCAGGTCTGGTAATCGCGTAATTGCCGCTTTTGAGAACCACCCAGGTCCCGATGACAATTGCGAGCAGCGGATTGATGGCCAACACTGCGAAACCGACCGCGACCGCTATTGGCACGAGCGCCAATGTCTTGGCCAGCCCGAATCGTTCTGCGATACGCCCGGTTGCGAGCACCGCCGTCGCAATCGCCAGTACGTTGACGGTCAGGTTGATTGCCGCCCACATCTGCGTCCGTTCGTCGCGCTCGAATGGCTCCATCAGGTTCTTGATCTCAAACCAGGCGAACGAGCCGATGGACGTATACAGGAAAATGAACAAGGCGATACCGAGCAGAAACGGGTTTCTGACGAAATCTCGAAATCCGGCAAACGGATTGCCGCTGACGATCGCGTCGCTACTCATCGAAGAGTCGCTGGTCTCCAACCGAGTCGATTTGAGCCGATAGAGGACGCCGACAATTGGCACGACCGCTACCAGTATGACCGCCGCGATCAGCATCAGATTGAGCGTACCCACGACCTTCGCAAGCACCAGCGTCGCCGCAGATCCGGCGATCGTGCCAATGCTCGCTCCACTTGCGATAAAGGCGAACAGCCGCGGCGCCTGCTCCTTGCTGAACAGGTCGGACATCAGGCTCCAAAATACCGATACATGGAAAAGCGAGAAGACACTGATCCACAGGAAAAATGCCTTGTCGATAAACTGCGAGTCCTCGACCGTGCCGGCACCGACATAGAACAGCACGAAGGATGCGGCGAAAAACGCATACACGCCAGGAATCAGTACTTTGAGCCGCAGTCTCGAAACGGCGAATCCGTAGAGGCTGACGGCCGCCAGACTGAAGAAGAAATTGTACGTCCAGAGAAGCGCCGTCTCGGTGTCGCTCCAATCAGGCGCCATTGCATCACGAACGGGCTTCATGATGTTGTAGGCCAGCATCAGCGCGAAAATGAAGAACAGCGACAACAAAGTCGCCTCGACCTCACTCTTCTCGATCTTCGTCGCTTTGCTGAATAGTGAGGTCATCGTGGGCGAAGCGTACCACTAGCTACAGCGCGCGACTATTTGGAAGTTGCGAGTTCTCGTACGACCTGCATTAGTTCGCCGGCCGGGAGGCGGACTTTGTAATTCGGGTTCGAGTAAACATACCCGATGACACCGTCGCGCCCGATGGCAAATACCGACGGGACGGGCAGAATACCGTGCCGCAGCATCGACGAATCGCCAATATCCTGTTGCTTCTCGTTGCGGCGGTCGATTGTCTTCTGCGATGCCTTGAACGCAATGCCAAGGGCTATCGCAGCCTGTGCATCCGCGTCAGAAAGAATCGTGTAATCAAGCCCGGCGATATCTTCCCGGGTCTCCAGGCTTAGACTCTTGTACAGCAATTCCGGGCGGTCACCGCTCAGGAATAGCACTTCGACGCCAAGCGCGTCGATTTCCGCAACAATGTCCTTGAGCTCCGACAGGTGCATGTTGCAAAACGGGCACCAGCCACCGCGAAACGTAATGAGGACGGTAGGCTGTTCGAGTTTGCGCGGGTCGAATGCAAAAGCTTCGTTGTCAACAGTGCGTACAACAAATTGCGGTGCACTCTGGCCCACCTGCAGCGGTTGCGCCTGGTCCGCCGTTTCGGCGATCGGAGTATCCGCGTGTCCGTAGCGCATCGATATGCTGCACGTCAGGCTCATCACGAGGACGGCCGTCAGCACGCCGGTAACGGTAAAACGGGAATTCAATCTGTTGATCGTGAGCTGCCACACGGGCCCTTCTCCTTGAAATGGTCTGACACACAGACCGCCTGGAAGGGCGGATTATTACATGGCTTTTTCGAGCAGGTCCGCGCTTTGTATGTTCGAGACACCGCGGCAGCGTGCCTTGGCACGGTACATCGCCTGGTCAGCCTCGCGCATGAGGCCGGTAAGCGTATTGGCGTTCTTCGGATACAGGGCAAGACCAATACTGGCCGCACACTGCAACCTGTCTTCACCGATAACGTATGGCTCTTCGAGCGCGTTGGTCAGCCGATTGGCCAGCGTATCGGCAATGTCGGGCGCAACGTCGGGAACCAGGGCAACGAATTCGTCGCCACCCGGACGGCCGATGATGTCGCAGGAACGCAGGCTTTTGCGCAGCCGTTTGGCCGCGATCGTCAACAATTGGTCACCGATTTCGTGACCATGACTATCGTTGATGATTTTGAAATCGTTGAGGTCGATAAACAGTAGTGCGCCCGTGGCGTCATCGGCGCTTTCAGTGAGACGCTGCGACGCGTCGCGCTCGAAACCGCGACGATTCAATACACCCGTGAGTGGATCCGACAGCGCCATCGACTCCATGTGGAGCTCTTTGGCTTTGCCATCAGTAATATCGACCAGCGTCAATGCGATGTCGGTGCCGAACGGTTCGCAGATCATACGTAACCACTTGTTCGAGCCATCAGACTGGTGATGCACCTCGACATCCAGGTTATCACCCGAGTCGGTTGCTCGCCGAAATGTCCTTACAAGATCGTCAAGTTCCTCGGACTCCATGGCATTGCCCGCAATCTTGACGAGCTGCTCACCCGAGCAGTCAACCAGGTCCTCGCGATCGGCGTTGAGGAATTTGCCGGCCATCGCATTCGCGAATATGCAACGCAATTTCCTGAAGTCATCTTCTTTCTCATGGACCCAGCGCAGGCGCAGGATACCGTTTACGGAGTGATCGATCAGGGTACGTAGTAACGCTTCGCTTGCGCGTACTTCTGCCTGCGCGCGCTCAACGTCGCTGACGTCGCGGAACATGATTACCGTACCATCCCGCATCGATACGCGGTCAGACGACATCGGCGATGCTTGCACATGCAGGAATCGGCCCGTGTTCGTCATCATCTTCTTTGGCTGGCCAGATTCGAGTGCTTCGAATACTTCGGGTGACTCCTCGCCGAAAAAATGGTTAAGCGGTTCGAGCAGGGCCGATGTTTCGGTGATGTCGAGCAGAGTTTCGGCGCCGTGGTTCAGGCCGATTATGCGGCCCTGGTCGTCTACAACGACAACCGGGTCCGCCATATTTTGGAATACGGTCTCATACGCCAACGGTGAGAATTCGACGATTTGCTCGCCGAGAACCAGCCAGGCATAAATTGGCAACATGATCGTAAAGACGAAGGGCACGTAGGAGATCGTATTTGGCCCGAGGCCGAAGTCGTACGCCAGCGTCGCTGTCAATGGACCAAAGCAGGCCGCCACGAGCAAGAATAGCCCGCGACGATGTGCCCTTGCGACTGCCGAGCTGTGCGTCAGCAGGGTCAGGATCGCAACACCGATGACAGCATAGCTGTAGGGCGCATGGATGAACAGGAACCATGGGCCCCATTGTTCGGGGCGCGTCAGGTACTGCCCTGCGTCATTCGCAATGGGCAGGTACCACATGAACTCGTGGAAGTAATTTGTCGCCGCCAATGCTATCGAAACGAACGGAATGATCAGCAGCAATGTGATGCGGTGAATCGATGTGGCTCGACCCGTGTACTCGCGAAAACAGAAGTACGCTGACACCGGAAGCAACGCTGTGCCGACGAAATGCAGCGTACGCCCGATCGAAAACACCTTGAATGTTGTAGACACGAGCTCGATCGCGCCACCGAGGACCCAGACGCTGGCCACCAGGAACAAGAGTCCGATAGGCATGGTGCCGACATCGCGCTTGGCGGTAATGAGGCGCATGCCGAGCGCGAAATAACACGCTGAGCTGCACATCAGAAGCACCGCAATGGCGAGATCGAAATTCATGAACCCCTGTCTGGATTTAACGGAATACGCCCAATGTTAGGGCGCTAAGCCTTTGTTTTCCGGGACCTGTTCCACATCTTTGAACACATCAGCTCGCCATCTGTGGTCGAATTTTCACAAAGCGGAAAAAACTGCTGGCCACTCAAGCACTTAACGGCGCCTTACGCGCATGATTTAACTTAACTTTTTGCGTCGAAAACGCGGCTCCCGAATCCCTCGCGCGTGACCGCGATTATGTGCCGCAGGAAGCGCTCCGACCTGAGGTCCTGGAGCTCCTTTGGCAGGTAGGGATCCTGCGCCGAGCTCGCCGATTGGCGCCAGTGCAGAATCGTGACTGTCGTTGCCAGGCGCATGCGGATCAGGTCAAACAACAATGCTCGTTCGGTGTCTTCGAGTGGCGTTACCGTTTGATTCCCCGGGATGCGTAAAGTCTTTGAGCGCCAGATCCAGCTGCGCCAGGCTCCGACCCAGGAGGTCCAGTACGACCGATTCGGGCACCGCCGGAACCGGTGCAGCGAGAAAATCGAGTGGGTTGGTCGAATCTGTCATTTTTCTTTATTAAAACAATCGATTAGCTATTCCACAATGCCGTCCGGGTGGGCTGCGGGCAATCATCGTGCATTGGATCCTCTCCCTGCTGTGGTCCTGATTTCTCAGAAATGACGAATAGGTCCGGCCTGATTTGAACATAATCGGTCATAGTTCATGAGTTATGAACCGTCTCGCCCGAATCGTCCGCTCGGCGACGCCTTCGACTGCCGCACAGTTTCGCAAATGCGCGTACGGCAACTCCGGCGTCGAGCAATTCCTGCGCGACATTCTGGCAGTGGCTAACGCGTCGGTCGAAGGGTCCCGTTACATCATTACAGGTGTCGAGTTCGACAACAAAGGTCGCAAACGCATGTATGGCGTCGACCGCGACGACTTCTCCGGCAAACCGGCCTACCAGTCCCTGGCCAACGAACATATCGAACCGCCAATTCGGATTCGCTATCAGCCGGTGACGGTTGACGGCGAACGCGTCGGCATCTTCGAAATCGGCGATTGCCAGGACCGGCCGTACATGATGCGCATCGATTACTCGGAAACACTGCGGCGTGGGGATGCCTATGCACGGGTCAAGGAAACCACAGTCAAGATGGGCCGTAGGCAACTGCAGCAATTATTTGAGAAAAAATTCCAGCACGCAGTGTCGGCGACGAATATCGAGATCGGCTTCCCCGGCGAAATTATTCACAAGGACCTCAAAGTAGCCACGCGCAGTTTTGACAAGCTGCCATCACTGGTTGCGAGCGCCAAACTTCACGAGCTGATCGATGCAAAATCCCGTGTCCACGCGTCGGCATCAAATACGATAGTCGCGAGGCTGACGCACGCGCGTTTGTTTGGCACCGACAGTCCTTATGAAGAACGATCCACTGAAGAAATCATGAGTGAGATGCGGCAGCTCGAACGACGCTATCAGCATCAGGACAATCATTTCCTGTTCGAAGAAAACGCCACATTGATTCAATTGGTCCTACTGAACCAGGGCAAAGAGGAACTTCGGGACGCCTCTCTCACGCTGGTCATGCCGAACCACAATGCGTTTCATGTGGCAACGCAACTGCCGCGGATTCCACGCGACGACAGGTTAATTGAAAGAACACCCAGTGAACAGACGGGTTACCCGGCCGTCAGCTTGCGCGACGGTTCGATTCAAGCGTCAGTGAAACTCGGCGATATCGAGCCGGGCGAGCCAATCGAAGTGTTTGATCTACCGTTAAGAGTTAGCGTTGGCAACGACCTCAAAGGCCGGCGCCTGGGCATTCAGTATTCACTGTTCGCCCAAAATCTGCGCGCACCTGCGCAGGGTAAATTGCGGCTGTTATTCTAGGCCCACTTTTCGACGGACGGTGGAGAATACCGCTCAAACTGTCGAATCAGGCCTGCGGCATCGTCATCCGAGAGCAGCATCGCGCGGTTTTCGTCTCTAAGGAATCCTTCCGCCCGGGTGTGGTCGAGAAACTCGAGCAGCTTGTCGAAGTAACGGTTCACGTTGAGAAGCCCACACGGTTTGTCGTGGAAACGCAGCTGCCCCCAGGTCACTATTTCGATGAGTTCTTCAAGCGTGCCTAAACCACCCGGCAAAGCGATAAAGCCATCCGATAGCGCAGCCATCATGGACTTTCGTTCATGCATGGATGCGACAACGTGCAACTCGGTCAATCCTGTGTGTGCGATCTCCTTTTCCTCGAGCATCTTGGGAATGACCCCGTGAACGGCGCCACCCCGCTCCAGCATGGCATCGGCAAGTATGCCCATGGTGCCCTTGTGGGACCCGCCATACACGAGTTCGAGGTCACTCCTTACGAGAACCTCGGCCAGTTGTCCGGCGGCGTGCGAGTACGCGCTGTCGTTTCCCGAACTCGAGCCGCAATAGACACAGATACGCTGCATCATCGAGACAGACTCAGGCTGTTTCCCGCCGCTCTTTGGCGCTTTCCATCATCGCGGCGATCTCCGGACGCTCCTGCCGCAACTCTTCGGGCGTCAGCGCATCCAGCTCATGTGGAAACACGAGCCATTCGGCGGTTTCACGAATGAAGTAGTCTGGTTCGAGATCGGTTTCATTGCGTTCTGGCTTATACCACGGCACGGCCACACGAATGTCTTCCGGCGTGTTCCCGCGGGCACGTCGCCCGAGCTCATCAATTACCGCCTTGATCGTGTTACCGGTATCAAATACGTCGTCGACGATCAGTATGCGGTCATCGAAACAGATCTTCTTAATGATGTAATTGAGACCATGCACGGCGACCGCGCCGCGCTGGTCGACCCCGACGTAGGAAGACGTTCGTATGGCGATGTGATCAGACTCGAGACCGCAATAAGCCATGATTTCCTGCACCGCCATTCCGACCGGCGTTCCACCGCGCCAGATCGCGATGATCATGGTCGGCTTGAAATCATCTTCGAGCACGCGCAAGCCGAGCCGAAACGAGTCTTCCAGCAAATCCTGGGCGGAAAGTACGATCTTGTTCATTCTTTTTGTTGTGTCGTTATAATGCCTGTCCGGATTCTACCGCACCGCAGGCTCGGAAAAACAATGACAAAACGATTCGTCGCCGCGGACGACTTTCTGAAAGACTCATTTCAGCTTGCCGCCAAAATTTCTGAAGCAGGATTTCAGCCGGACTATCTGGTTGGCCTTTGGCGTGGCGGCAGCGCTGTCGGTATCGCCGTGCAGGAAGGTCTCGACTTTCTTGGCGTCAAAACCGACCACATCGCCATCCGTACCTCCTATCAAGGCGCGCCGAGCTACAGCGAAATGGTCTCCAAGGCTGACTCGATCCGGGTGCACGGCCTACAGTACCTGCTGGAGAACCTGTGTTCACACCATTCCATGCTGATTGTCGACGATGTCTATAGCACGGGATCGAGCGTCAGAGCCGTAATCGAGCAGCTTGCCCGCAAGACTCGCCGTAACCTGCCACACGACATTCGCATTGCGACCGTCTGGTACCGGCCGAGCGAGAAGACGCTGCGCGTACCCGACTACTACGTCCACGAAACCGACGACTGGCTGGTGCTGCCGTATGAGCTAAGCGGTCTTTCGGTCGAGGAATTGCGCGAGAATCGACCGGACCTTTCTGCCATTGTTGACCGCCTGGAACCGCTGCTGGAACGCTGACAATTTGAATACAATGCTGCTTACAGCAATCGCGATGTTGGCATTCGCCGCCAACTCCTTGCTGTGCCGCATGGCGCTTGGCGCTGGACTAATCGATGCCGCCAGCTTCACCAGTGTCCGTATTATCTCCGGCGCCATCATGCTCGGCCTGATTGTCCTTCCCCGGCTTCGCTCGCAAGGCCGCCCCAAGGTCGATCTACGCGCTGTCGCGATGTTGTTCGCGTACATGATTTTCTTTTCACTCGCTTATCTGTCGCTGGCCGCCGGGACGGGCGCGCTGATTCTCTTTGGCGCAGTACAGTTGACGATGTTTATCGTCGGGCTACGCAGTGGCGAGTACTTTTCGAGATCATCGTGGGCGGGCCTCGCGATAGCGATTGCCGGACTCGTGTACCTGGTGTCGCCGGGCGTCACTGCACCGAACCCGATCGGTGCACTGCTCATGGCAATCGCCGGAATCGCCTGGGGCTTCTACTCGTTGCTCGGCCGAACGGCCGCTGATCCGATGGAATCGACAGCCTACAACTTCATCTATTCCGTGCCGCTCGCGCTCGCTGCAAGCCTGATCTTCCTCAAAGACTTCCACATCACCACCACCGGCATCGCACTTGCGGTTGCGTCGGGTGCCATCGCATCTGGTCTTGGATATTTTGTCTGGTATGCGGCACTTAGGGGGCTTGGCGCAATTCGTGCGGCGACGGTGCAGTTGTCCGTGCCCATCCTTGCCGCAATCGGCGGTGTTCTACTGCTTGGCGAAGATGTCACGGTGCGCCTGGTGCTGGCGTCGATCGCGACGCTCGGAGGCGTTGCGATCGTCCTCAGAGGTGGTCAGAAGTAGGCGGTGACAATCTTACCTACCGAATCTCGACGGCCGGGGTCATTCACTGGATTTAACGATCTCGCTTATCTGTATTTCGGGCGCGATGTTCGTATAGTTCGGGACGTCCGCAGAAAGCTCCTCGCCGTGTTTTTCAAAGCCACGCTTAAAATCGTCTATGGTTGGGAATTCGATGTGCACAATACAGATGTATGGGGCTGCTTCTCCATCCGCGGCTTCGATCCCTGTAAAGTCCTGTGACACGAATCATGGTCGCACCCTTAAATCGAAGAATTAGAAAGATTTGAATCGATGGTTATTCAACGACCGCTTTCGGGGGCAAAGCGGACGTTAAGAAAGGAGTAGCTCTGAAAAGGACAAGCAATACGAAGGTCCTAGTTTAGCAGCACATGTCCGGCCGGTAGTTTATGGGATACCCACTTGGCAAGCCGATGTTTCATGTTGGGTAATGTCAGCTGATCCGGCGGCAGCGGAGCAATTTCCCTATCGTGAATCAAAAGACGGTAAGCGTATTCGATTTTGAGATTATGAGAGTCATCTGGATCGAATTCGACGATGCCGCGCTTGACCGCATCGTCCATGACCATGCGTAGCGCTTCTTTCAGCAGCCCAGTTTCATTTTTAAGCTTCTTCGCCATGTCGCATTCCGAGGCTAACTTCTGCTTTCACCAATAGCGGTCATTTAAGCACAAGCCATCCAAGTGATCTGGCCGGCCGCTTTCGGCCAGAAGCGGACGTAAAAAACCCCGCCACACGGGCGGGGTTTTTCGAATCCCAAAATCCTGCCGCCGGAACGATTTCGGCATTTTCCGGGATTAGGGGACAGGGTATTCAACAATATCGATCCACATCGGTTTTGGAACGAGAAAATCCTCGGCCCACTGATTGAGGAAGACGCCATTCGCGTCTTGGGAGTAAAAGAGCGGCGATTGCAACGCCGTGTGGGAATCGTCGCCCGAAACGATGAATCGCTTGTAGCGATCCGGATGCGCGGCATTGAGTTCACCGTGCTTAGACACAATCAAATCGCGAAAACCGGCCGGATCAGCCAGCAGGTCGAGAAAAAAACGATTGGTCAGGTCAGCGTCGGTTTCGTAAAACGCCTCGCGTATTGTCGAGTCATTGTCCAGCCGCCACCTGACAATAGCCGTGCTGTCGTCGTTCACACCGTCGCCGCAATCCGTGCAGCTCGCCGGATAGAACTGGCCAACCTGCCAGTCCGCCGCGCGCGCAATGATGTCGTCCACTGCGTCTTGATTGACCGTTATCGGCCCAGCGTCGTTAAACACGGTGAGCTTGACCTGGTTGTCGTACAGCAAGCGCACCAGGAACGGCGCGAACCCGGCGGCACCCACGCCACCCGCGCTGGAACCGGCGACGGTAATGCGGCTGGCATGCGGGAACGTTGCCCTAGCCAGGTCCATGCCGGCGGACTGATTACGCATGCCACGATGGAAGCGGACGACGGCCTGAGGTACTCCGATCGAGGTGCCAAAATCCGGGTCGAAGACGTCGTTATCGCCGCTGAAAACGGAACCGTCACAGTAGGGCATATAGACAATTGAATAGTCAGCAAAAGGATTTTCCTTGGAGTCAAAATCCCAGATACCTACTCGGGCGGTTGGCGGCTCCTGAGCCTCGGAAAGCACATTGCAGTTGTAGAAATCCTGCCAGCAGGCTCCACCGCCTTGTTCAAAAATCAGCAGCCGCGACGGGTTGCCTTGCCGGGTAAACGCAGAGAACGGCGTGCCTGCAATGCAGATCGGGCCGGCGCCTCCGGCCGGGTCGAACGTGTGTTTGGTCCAGCCATCGCCAACGTCAACAGACGATACAGGCGTGAACTGGCCGAGGTACTTGTCGACGCCAGCATCGGACAGCTCGGCCGCTGCCGCATCGTTAAGACCCCTGGGTTGTTTCTTGCCGGGCTCGGCGAACGCAGCACCGAATGATAAGGACACGCAAACTAGCATTGATAAGCAGGCTGTTCTGTTCATTTTCCCTCCAAGTTGCAACTTCTGGTTGTTGTTTATTCGTGCAAAGAATTTACATGATTTGGGCACCCTATGCCGACGGCATTCAGCGAATTGACATAATCTGCGTCGTCAGCTTGTATCTTCTGATCGACCGCTATGGATCATTAGCGGCCCTTCAGAACAAGTGTAGCCGAATGGCAACTATCAGCGGCAAAGCAGTCATTCATTCACTCAAGATCGAGCGCCCCAGCCCGAATGTCTGCTTTCACCGATAGCGCACATTCGACCAGCTAGTAATCAGAGAAACTGACCGGCAGCTTTCGGCCATAAGCGGACATTCCAAGGCATGAAAAAAACAGCGGCCGCACGGTGGCGACCCCTAAACATATTGTCTGATTTGTCAGAAACCAACGTCTAGTGTCTGGCTGATATTAGTCATCATGCCCCATGGCTCATACTCCTTCGAGCACAGGATGAAACCCTGGATCGCCGTCCCTATTCAGTTTTCTGAGGGAAGTGCCGGTGCCAGGCCTTCCCTTTCGATCCGGGCCTTCATCCGCTCGAGGTCAGCGTCGATCCGGTCCATCAGCTGCTCGAATCGCTCCTCGCCGCGAAGGGATTCGAACAGGGGTGAAGGGTACGTTCGCTCTAGCCGCCACCCTGAATCGATCGCCCGCTCCAGCCATTCGTAGGCACGTTGCCGATCGCCGGATGCCGCGTAGACCGCCGCGACCTCTCGTTGAAGGACCGGCTCTTCGTTGCCCTGGTCTATCAGACGATGCGCCTCCTGGACCACCTCCTCGAGCAGGGCCAGACCTCGTTCGGTATCACCCAGCTTCAGCAGAACCCATCCATGCAGCGTCAGGCGAGAGCGGCCAACGACATCCCAACCCCCCGGCGAAATACGGTACGCCTCCTCCAGATACTGCCGGGCCTGTTCAAAGTTTCCGGCACGAAGCAAAGCCTCCGCCGCCATGGTGAGGGCCTCGACCGGATTCTGCGGATCTTCGGAGAGATTACGTTCCGCCTCTTCGACGGCTTCGCGCGTCTTGCCCTCCGCCAGGAGGATCAAGACGCGGTGTGTTGACAAATACTCGTGATTTGGAGCCCGGACCTCAGCCGCCCGCACCCAGCGCTCGGCGTTCCGGTAGTTGCCGAGATCGGTCTCGTACTCCGCCATGTTGAAGGGGAGAGCCCAGTCCCTGGGATCGACCCGGAAGGCCCGCCTCACAAGGTCCACCGCTTCGTCCAGCCGCCCGCGTTTGAACTGAATCCAGCTGAGCCACCCGATCGCCTCCGCGTTGCTCGGCTGTAGCTCGAGAACCTTCTTGAACCCTTCGACGGCGTCAGTCAGCTGGCCGTGGTGGCCATGGCCAGCTGCCAGGACGTAGTGGCCCAGTGGCAGGCTGGGATCGTCCTCGATCGCGCGGCGGGCGAGAGCGATCCCGGCGTCCGCCCACTCAAGACGCGGGTAGCCGAGCACCAGGGGCTTCAAGACGTATGCGTGCGCCAGCCTTGCCCGGGCTTGTGCGAAACCGGGATCGAGTGCCAGGGCCTGCTTAAGCAATTCCGTCGCGGCCTCATTTGCCGAGCGGGCGCCTATATTGAGCTGGGTCGCCCGCAGGTAGAGGTGGTAGGCGGCACCACTTTCGGTGCGACGACCACTGATCCTGCCGCGCTCGATTGAAGAAATCCGGGCCCTCAGAGCGCCGACCACCCGGCGTGCAATGTCGTCCTGAATATCGAGCAGGCTCGCGGACGAAAGCTCACGATCGTACTCCTGCACCCAAAGGTGCTGGTCGGTTTGTGCGTTGATCAACTGGAGTGTGATTCGTGTGCGCGCCGTGTCCTTCCTGGCGCTTCCTTCCAGGACGAAGTCAACCCCGAGCTCGGCGGCGATCTGCCGCATGGGAAACATTCCGGGGCGGTACTTCATGACCGAGTTCCGCGAGATGACTGCGAGGTTTTGAATCATGCCAAGTTGGGCAATGATCTCGTCGTGCATACCGGCGGCGAAGTAGGCATCACCCGGGTCCGGACTGATATTGTCGAATGGCAGGACTGCTATGGATCGCCTTTCGTCCTCCGCTACGCGCTCATATGTCCCGGTCAACACGAGACCAACCGCGATGACGCCCCACAGCGCCATCGCGCTCAGGAAGCTGAGCCCCGCCGTTCGCCAGGTGAAAAGTCGTAGCCGCCTGTCTTCTTCCGCCGCTGCCCGCGCATCCGCTGGCTGCACCTCATCGCCGTAGACCTCTGGTTTGGTGAGAGACGTCACGACAACTACGGGCAGACCGATGATCAGCAGGACAAGGGCAACCGTCGGAAGCCAGGCGGGTAAGCCGAACTCGTCCCTGAAATAGGCCGCCGCTTCCAGGACAGCGTACGAGGCGCCGAGGTAGACCGCCAGCGCCTGCCAGAGCGAGCGCTCGTGAGTCTCCCGGATGATTCGCTTCAGCCGAGACATCGTTCAGTCCCTGTTAGGCTCTCCCGTCAGGCGCTGCATCGCGCGCTGCGCCGCTTCGACCAAGGGTTCGAGTTCTGGATCGCAATCCTGCCAGAGGTTTATGCATCAATATCGGCTTGGCCGCAAAGCAATACAATTCGCAGATCTACCTAGCGATTGACGTCCGCTTCTGACCCAAAGCGGACGTTCGATCAGGCTAAATCAAGGCAGATTGAGCGGCTGCTAACGACCAGTAGCGGACATAAGCACGGACACAGTCTAATCCCTGCGGGTACTGATTCCGTTCCAGATCGTAGGCTCCTTAGTGCTGCGCTTCAATTCCAATCCTCCGCAATTACCTTATCAGGTGTAACCGCCACCAACGCACTCTTCTCGTCCATCGGAGTAGAATCAATAAAGGCCTGCGCCTCTTCATCGCTGTTACAGTAGCGACGCGTCAGCCGCCGATGAATATCGTCAGACCAGGCGCTTTCCTCTGGAATCAGCTCTGCCGCTCCATGAATCATTACGGCACGAGCGTCAGGATGTTGCCCCGCAATGCAGATGCAAACTCGGGGATCACGGCTCAAGTTTCGGTATTTCGCACTGTTTACGGACATGGACACGTACACGCGTCCGCTCTCATAGAGATACCATACCGGGGTGAGCTGGGGGGCACCGTTTCTACGAATGGTTCCGACAACGGCGAATCGCGGTACCTGCAAAAATTCCTCGACCTGGGCCTGCGACATATCTACATGTTGATACGTCATTGGCCAATCTGCTGCTGGTATCGTGACTTCGGCATAATTACTGATTGTGGGACAAAATTATCGTCTAACCCGATGAGAATTATATAACATCACTATGTCCGCTTTGGGTCATAAGCGGCCCTTCAGGACAAGTGTAGACGAATGTCTGCTTTCGGGCGCTAAGCGGTCATTCAACCGATGGTTTTCGGAGACCGTGTTTTGAATGTCCGCTTTCACCAATAGCGGACGTTCGACCAGGCTAAATCAATGCAAGCTGACCGGCAGCTTTCGGCCAGAAGCAGACGTTCAAGCGGCACCAATATTTTCCTGGTCAACCTGCGCTCACCACTTGACGGCATACTCGGGCTTCTTCTTATTGCCGTTTTCGTCCCACCATTTCGCGCCGCGTTTTTCCCTGCCTTTTTTGTAGGTACCTTCAAATTCCTTTTGACCGTTGGCATGCCACATTGTCCAGAGACCATCTCGATTTCCCAAAACTAAATTGCCTTCCTTCCGCTTTTGGCCGTTCTCATGCCACCATGTCCACTGGCCAACCCATTTGCCTTGAAGGTAGTGCCCTTCCTCGCGTTTCTGCCTATTCTCATACCAGACTGTGTGAAGCCCATTCGGTTTGCCGCTGACCCATACACCTTCGGCTTCTTTTTGCCCATCCTCGTGCCAGAATGTCCAGGGGCCGTCCTGCTCACCATTGACCCAAGTGCCTTCGGATTTCCTCTGCCCGTTGGGGTGCCACGATGTCATGGGGCCGTGTTGCTCGTCGTCAACATAGTTTCCTTCAACGTGCTTCTGCCCGTTGTCATGCCACTCTGTCCGGAAGCCGGTTGATTTCCCCATGTCGTAAATTCCGTCTGCGTTTTTCTGGCCATTTGGATGCCAGAACGTCACCGGGCCGTCCAGGTATCCATTAACGTACCGTCCTTGATACCTCAGTTGCCCGTTCTCATGCGAGAAAGTCCAGAGATCTTCCCTTGAGCCCGTAACGTATTTCCCCTGATCCTGCACTTGTCCATTCTCATACCACCACGTCCAGAGACCGTCGTGCTTGCCATCTTTGTATCGTCCTTCGTGGTGTTTCTGCCCGTTTGGATGAAAGTCCCTCACTGCGCCCGTATACGGTTTCTTAGATTTGGCTACGTAAACCAGACCCCGTTTTTCCTTCAGTTGGTCCGAGCGAACGGCAGCAGGAGTACCTGTCTCCTCGTTCTGTGCCAATGAAATCAACGGCAGGAGTAAGAGGCTCAGTATTAGTACCTTCAAGGCATCAACTCCGACTGTCATGACGTAAGCCCTAATGTCAGTGCGTAGGAAAAATGCCCGGCTATTGTGCCGGGTCGGGTAAGCCATACCCGTAATAGTCTGTGGCTGTCATCGTCTGACTGACCTGCTCGCCGGCTGCATCCTCAATCCATATATACGCGAGTTTATTCTTGACCTCGCATGCGACTTGGTAAGTCTCACCCTCAACTGCAGTGAACGACATCCGGCTGTGAATTTCACGGTAGTTCCCCGGCATAAAGTGGGCACCAAAGCGCATCAGTCTGTAGAAGTACTCGACCATCACATGGACCGATATGTCGCCGCGTGGAATCGTGTATAGAGCGTAGTACACGTTCTTGGTTGAGAGCAATCCAGGATCGAGAAACTCGTCTTCCGCGTGCACGAATTGGTATCTGTACATCGCGTTTCCTTCCTTCACCACACTGTTCTGCAGGAATGCTCCTTCTCCTTCGGGAACGTTGTATGGATTGGTGGATCCGCAAGCTGCCAGGATAAGCAATACAGTGATGCTTGCCGGTCGCTTCACGATGCGGGGCACCGATGCCATTTTCATGATCGTCCTCCTAAGGGAACCCGCGTATCGTCGAAACAGTTCCCTGCTGAAACCGCAACTCTGGGATCAATACGTCGTTACCGCTTGTCGTAACACCGGTGATAGAGAGAACAAAGGTATGGTCAGGCTGAGCATCGGTATCAAACCAGAACATGAAGCAGGATTTGTCCTCGATGGAGATAGCTTCGGACGAAGGCCTGTATATACCCTGCAAGCCACCGGCGCTCAATACCGATTGCCGCAGTATGCCGCTGTTGGTAATCGAGATTCCGGTCCGATAAATACGTGGTCCGCAGCCGGCAGCGAATGCCCTGGGGCTCCACCATGCTATCGAAGGGCCAAGATATGAAACCGCGGCAAGAGCTTCTGCATCATCTGATTTGAGTGTCACAGAACGAGTATCCAGCGTGATGTTTCCGTTTAGTGGCTGGAACTCCAGCCAGACACCGAGCGGCTCTAACATGTAAGAGCCATCCCAGTTAATGGCCTGTACCTGAGCCAGAAGCGTAAGCTCGGGAAGATTGAGTTCAGCAATGTCCTTGTGAATCTCCCCTTCATATCCCATCGGGACTTCCTGCAGAACGGGGGCGTCGTACTTCAGCGGGACAAAACACCCACTCATCAGCATGAGTGATCCCAACACACATGCTGCCAGGCCTTGTTTTCTCAGAACATGCCGCGGTGTCTTCATCTTGCGGACCCCCCTGGGTGCACCAAGTTGGCAGCCCGGCGGTCTTGGGTCCTTCGGGGAGTCATCCATGGCTTCTCGAAGGAAGCGAGGACCCGTGGCTTTGCGTCCCTGACTTTGGTCAGGTTTGCTTTTGTCGAATGTGACGCCAACTAATGCAGCACGAAGAAAATCGCGTCAATTCGGAGATGTACCTAAATTAGAGTTGGTCTAGGAAACGATGGAAGGAATGTCCGCTTTGGGTCACAAGCGGCCCTTCCGGCGCATTCTAGCTCAATGTCTGCTTCCGGGTGTAAAGCGGACGTTCAGATCACATGAAAACCAGCTGAATGACAGTCCGCTAACGGCCAGAAGCGGACATTGCATACTCGTAGAACTCACACCAACTTCAACCGAAAAGACGAATCTTCAAGCCGGGGACTAGTGTCAAGTCCTCCTGGATCCATCGGATTCCCCTTATCGCAGTTCCACCTTCTGGAATATACTCTGCAGTGCAAGAGATTCGGATCGATGCCTCGCATCCGGGAGTCGTATCATGAAACAACAGCATATTCACATCCTATTGCCGCTATTTTTTCTTGGCCTCGCGTTTCAGGTACAGGCAACTGGGACGGAGAAGGCAAGCCCTAATGTCCTGTTAATCGTCGTTGACGATATGGGCTACTCAGACATCGGCGCCTTCGGTGGGGAGATTGAAACCCCGCATATCGATACGCTTGCCAACGCCGGCATCAAGATGACTAATTTCTACGTTGGGCCCACGTGCTCACCCACACGATCGATGTTGATGTCCGGCAACGACAACCATGTGGCCGGACTCGGCAATATGAACGAAGCACTAACGCCAAACCAGGTCGGCCAGCCGGGCTATGAGGGTTATCTCAATGATCGGGTGATTTCGGTCGCCTCACTACTGAAGGACGCCGGCTATCACACCTACATGGCGGGCAAGTGGCATTTGGGTGAAGAACCGGAGCACGACCCATCCGCAAAAGGCTTCGAGAAATCATTCACGATGTTGCAGGGCGGGGCCAGTCATTTCGATGATGAATGGATGATGTATGCCAACTACACACCGACTTATCGCGAAAACGGTATACGGACACATGTACCGCAGGGTTTTTATTCAACGGAGTTCTATACGGACAAGACGATTCAGTATATCGACGAGCAGGAAGACGATGCTCCCTTCTTTGCCTATCTATCATTCACCGCGGTGCATGATCCGTTGCACTTGCCCGACGACTGGTTAGACCGATACACAGGAAAGTACTCTATGGGATATGACCAAGTGCGTGAGCAACGTCTGTCACGGATGAAAAAGTTAGGTATCGTGCCGGACAGCACCGTACTTGGTCCATGGCTGGCGATGGTGCCCAGGTGGGCGGATTTGAGCGCGGAGCAACAACAATCAGAAGCCCGCAAGATGGAACTTTATGCTGCTATGGTCACTAACATCGACTTTCACGTCGGTCGTCTAATTGAACATCTGAATCAAGCCGGCAAGCTGGAAGATACGTTGATCATCTTCTTCTCTGACAATGGCGCCAACGGTGCCGAAATGCATATGTATCCAGAGACCGATGCAGCGTGGGTTGCGAGAAATTCGGACAACCGTTTTTCAAACTGGGGCCGGCGAGGTTCGCGTATTGCCCAGGGCGCGGGCTGGGCCCAGGCCAGTTCTACACCATTCAGGCTATTCAAAGCGTTTATCGCTGAAGGCGGAATCCGCTCACCTCTGATCATCAGCGGCCCGCCGCTTGCTCGTAGTGGAGAAACATTAGATGCGGTTGCTCACGTCATGGACATCGCCCCTACGCTTCTGGACATCGTCGGAGCCTCTTACCCTGCATCGAACGAAGACGGCGATTTGGCACCCCCGCGTGGCAAGTCTCTGGTCCCCTTCCTGACGGCGCAAGCCGAAAGTATTCGTGGCCACGATGAATACCTGGCTTGGGAATTTTTCGACTGGCACGCCGTAAGGACGGCAACCTGGAAAGCCACGTGGATCAGGGAGCCCTTCGGGAGCGGTGACTGGCAGCTTTTCGACATGGCAGTAGACCCTGGCGAATCAAATGACGTGGCTGCTCAACATCCGGAGGTGATGCAAGAACTCGCCGATAAGTGGGATGTGTATGCGGACGAAGTCGGGATTGTGCCGCGCGAGGTAAGCGAGTGGCCCGACCAATAACTACTTCTGTTGGCTAATGGTGCGAGACCGAAGCACTTTTGAAATTTCGTAAATGAGCGATTTCAAAATTGTGGATGTCCGCTATGGGTCATTAGCGGCCCTTCAGAGCAAGTTTAGCTGAACGACCGCTCTTGCGCGCATAGCGGACATTCGGCAAGCCAGATTCGGGAGTCCCAGGCTGAACGTCTCCTTTCACCCAAAGCGGTCGTTCAGATGGGTCAGAATCGGGGAATTGGACCGTCTGATTTCGGCCATAAGGAGACCCTCACCGCTAAAGTAATAACCACGAAGTTCTTGTACAGGTCCCGTAAAAAGCCCATGTCGAGTATGCGATCCGCGTCGTACAGCATAAGCATCTCGATATTCACGTATCCGGCTGCGAATACTTGTCCGCCCAGTGGTTGAGCTTCATGTCCCTAAGTAATTCTATAAAGCGCGGGTTTGAATGCAACGCGTCTGACTGGGTAATGACACCCATGTAGGGCGCGTCGGGGTCATGCTGACGATACGCTATTTCAAACCAGTCAATGGCCTTCTCAGTCTCACCGGCATACTCATAGAGCACGCCAATGTCAAATGGTGGCACGTGGACCGTTTTTGAATGTTCGGCAAGAACCTCTGCCGCGTGCAGTAGTGCGCCGGTGTAATCCCCGTCGGCGTATGCCTCTTCAAGCGCCAGCGCCCCGGTTGGATTGCCTCGAGTGACTCGAAAATGACTGGCCGCCGCAGTGATCGTCTTGTTCCTTTCACCTAGCGCATGATAGGCCTGCCACGTGATGCGGAAGCCGAAACCAAACCCAGGTGTGGATGCCATAACATCCTCAATCACCTTGGCGGCTCCGTGGAAGTCATCGATAAACAACAATTGCGCCCCGTACAAGCCTTGCACAAATGGATTCAACGGGTCGAGTTCCAGCGCCAGCCGCATTTGTTCCGTACTTTCTTCGGCACGCCCCATTATCGCCAGGTAATGCGAATAAAACGTGCGCGCTTCGGCATAACTGGGGTTCAGGTCGATTGCTCGCTCGAACGCGGCACGCGCTTCCCCCCAGTTGAATTGCCGCCACATCATATGAACGGCATATCCCAGATGGGCTTCAGGCAAAGAGTCGTCGAGTTCCAGCGCCTTTTCGATCGGTGGCAAACACCGCACATGGGCTTCCGCCGGCGTGATTGCACCAACCTGTGATTGAAACGCACATAATTTGGACAGTCCCCAATGCGCCAACGCGTAGTCGGGATCAAGCTCCATGGCGCGCCGGTAATAGCGTGTCGCAAGCATCATGTCCTGCGGTGTGAAGCGTTCAACATGAAACTGGCCCTTCAAAAACGCTTCGTATGCCTCCGGGTTAACGGACTTGGTGATTTTCAACCGGGATTGTTCACCTGGCGTCACCGTCACTTCAACCTGTTTGGCGATAGCTTGTGCGATTTCGTTTTGCAGCAGTATCACATCCTTGACTTCGTGCTCGAACGTCTCGGACCAGATTTGCTCGTCCGCTCTGGCGTCGACCAGTTTTATAGTGATGCGCACCCGGTCATCGACCCTGAAGATCGACCCCTCAATCAGCCTGGCCACACCCAGCTGTGCTCCGATCGCTGGTATCGCCAGTAGTGAGTTTCTGTATTGCATCGTGGAGGTCTTGGACGTGACCTTCAGTGCGCTGATGCGGGACAATCCAGCGATCAAAGCATCCTGCATTCCCGAGACAAAGTACTGTTGTTCCGGATCTCCGGACAAGTTTTCGAGGGGGAGTACCGCAATAGCCAGTTCCGGAGGAGGAGCTATCCACCACTTGTCGTAAGCGAACAGGATGACGGCAGCGCACAACAACGAGATGACGATGAAGTCCACGCGCCGCCCGGTGACATGTGTAACGGAATCGCCGGACCCTATGTCTTTTTCAAGACTAAGTCCCTCGGGCGTCAGCTCATAGAACCAGGAGAAGATCAGCGTGATCGGGAAGCCGATAGCGAGCAGCCCGAGAGTGGTTGTGCCGATCCAATCCGGCAGCTTGGCGAGGTCGATCAGTACCTCTGCCACCTGCATGATCAGCCAGGCCGCGACGAGATACAGCACCGCCATGCGGTGGACATTACGCCGCCTGAGTTCTGCCACTAGACCCATAATCAGATGTTTACGCCGCTGCTAGAGGACTAACAATGCGTATCGACCGCAGAATCGCCAACGACCGCTTTGGGTCATAAGCGGCCCTTCAGGAGAAGTTTTGCCTAATGTCTGCTTTTAGGTGGAAAGCAGTCATTCAAGCGGCCATCCGAATACTCAGTTAGGCCGACGCTTTCTCGAACGACTCTGTCGCCGTACCTTGATGAAATCTCAACTGCCAACCGTGCGCAGTTCGCAGCCAAATCGATGACCTTAGAGTGTGTCTTGAGACTTCGCCATTCCCGTCCAAATGACCCGACTTGTACGTCAGTAGCGCCACACCGTCGGCGATCTCGGCAACAGAGAAGTCCTGCGACCAGATCGCTCCTGTCAACTGCTCTGAAGGGAGTTGTCGCATAGTGTCGGTCTTGCTGAAGCTCCGCCCAGAACGCCCAAACTCGGTAAACGAATCGTGCAATAAGACATCAAGGCGATCTGGATCAGAGCGAATGCTCGGTTGATGCAGTGCTACTTCCAGCTCGCGCAGTTGGTGCAGAAGGTCGTCTTTACTCAATGGCAATCCATGCAATCAGCGTCTCGAAACCTTACCGCATCTTGTTAGATGAAGTAAGGAATGCGAGCGTCCGCTTTGGGTCATAAGCAGACACTCACCGGCTGCTCTCCCATCACATAAGTCGCAGCGATGTTGCGGTCGTCCCCGAGGAAGATCAGAGCAAATAACAGCTCGTCGAGTGACTCGGCCGATGCCGCGCGCCGCGCCGTGATGTGCGAAGCAGCTGTATCCAGCACGATGAAATCGGCTTCCTTGCCAGGCTCAAAGTTGCCGATGTGGCTATCGAGGTCCAGTGCCTGGGCGGCACCGAGAGTCGCGAGGTACAGAGCACGACTCGCCGGTAACGACTGCCCCTGCAGATGCAGTATCTTGTAGGCCTCACTCATGGTCCGCAGCATCGACATGCTCGTGCCGCCGCCGACGTCGGTCGCAAGTCCGACCTTTACGCCCGCATCCATCATTGACTGCAAGTCGAACAGGCCGCTGCCGAGAAACAGGTTCGAGGTCGGGCAGAACGCGCCGGTGGCACCTTTTTGAGCCATTAGCGCACGATCCGTCTCGTCCAGGTGCAGGCAATGTGCAAATACCGAGCGCTCACGCAGCAGGCCATAGTGATCGTAGACATCCAGGTAGCTGCGCCTTTCGGGAAACTGTCTCGCAATCTCGTCGACTTCGTCCTGGTTCTCGGCCAGGTGCGTATGGATCCATGAATCTGGGTACTCGGCAGCTAGTCGACCTGCCGCCTCGAGCTGCGCTTCACTGGATGTCAACGCAAATCGGGGTGTGATGGCATAACCGAGCCGTCCCTTGCCATGCCACCTTTCGATCAGTGCCTTGCTGTCATCGTAGGCCGATTGCGGATCATCGCGCAGTTCCTCCGGGCAGTGCTCGTCCATGAGGACCTTGCCTGCGATCAGGCGCATATTGCGTTCTTTAGCCGCTGCAAAGATCGCGTCGACCGATTGCGGAAACACGGTCGCAAAGACGGCCGCAGTCGTCGTGCCGTTGCGGAGCAATTCATCAAGAAAGAAATCGGCGACGGAGCGTGCATGCTGTTCATCGGCAAATCGCATCTCGGCCGGATAGGCGTAACGATTGAGCCAATCGAGTAATTGCTCGCCGTAGGAGGCGATGATGTCGAGCTGCGAAAAATGCACATGGCAGTCGATCAGGCCCGGGACGATCAGCTTGCCGGTATAGTCCTCGACTGCCGTTTCCTCCGCCAATGTCGGAAGCAGCTCTGAAGCATCACCTGACTGTGCAACCTTGCCGTCCTCGACGACGAGCAGGCCATCTTCGATATGTTCAACCGCAGCCTCATCAGCATGCGGCCCGGGGTCCGACAGGCAGTGGAAAATCGATCCGCGAAAAGCCTGCTTCATTGTCAGCCTTCGATCAGCATAATGCTCTCATCGAGAGTATGTTCGTCACAATTCGGTTGGCCCGCAGCCCGATCAACTATCAGGAATTCCTGGCCGGCCTCGAATGCAATAAGCGGCATGTGCCAGGTACCGCGGTGATAGTTGATGCCCTGGCGGCCATTACTGACGAACGCCCTGAGGTCTGCGGCCTCGACACTCTCTTCGGGCGGCGCCACTACGACAATCATCCGACAGGGTCTCAGCGGCACGAACGCCTGGCTACCGAGCGGATGCCGCTCGACCATATCGAAACGATACGGCAGCGACGTCGCGATACGGCATCGCGCAATGCTCACAGCAACGCGGCCACCCTTGCTAATCTCGATCTTGCACAGGTCGTCGACACGCTCGAAGCGCGAAGCGTTCATTGCGGCAGTTCGATCGATAACGGACTCGATAACATCGCCATAGGGCACGAAGCGCTCTTTCGTAAGGGGCTTGGGAACCAGCGTGATCGTCACGGCAGGTCACCGAGTTGGATGTGGCCGTGCAATCGCACGCGACTCACGCCGCCATCGGGGAAGATCGACATGCGCACATGACTGACCGGGCCGAGAGCATTTAACTCCGACTCGAAAAAGTGTTGCTGGTCCATCTCCAGCTTTGACTCCGGCAACATCGTTTGCCACGCGTCACTTTCATCGCTCGCGTCACCGGTGTTGGCGAACGTGGCCGCCTCGAACGATACCCTGTCAGGATAATTGCCTTTAAAGTGGGCCGTATCGACTTCAATCTTGTCGATGGCACCCGGGTGACCCAGCTCAAAAATCACCCAGTCATTGCCAGGCCCTCGACGCCGTGCCGTCTCCCAACCGTCGCCCATGTTGGCGCCGCGCCCGGCAATGTTGAGGTTATGCATGCTGCCGAAATGTTCGTCGCTGCACGCAATGGCACGGCCACCGTTTTCCAGCGCCAACAGATCAATACTCATGGCCAGGGTGCCAAACTCAGGCCGGACTTCGCCGAACAAGCGTAGCCGGGCAATGCCGCCATCCGGGTAAATATTCAACCGCACGTGCGTCCACGCAGAATCGTCAGCTATCGCAAGGAAGTGGTGCGCATCGCCCTGGAGTTCGACCTTGCCGAGAACCTCGGTCCAGCCACCCGCCGGCACATCGTCGTCACTAACACATGCGTCGATCGAGGCCTGCGGTGGGAAGTTGCCGGTAAAGAACCGCGTATCGATATCGACGCCATGCAGCACACCTTGCACACCAAGCTTGATGATGCAGTAGTCATTCCCCGACTCACGTTTGCGGCGGCTTTCCCAGCCATCCATCCACTTGCCGTGATCATCATACTTGTCGTCGATGAACTGCGGCTCGTTCGGATCGATTAGCCTCTCCTTGGCGGCGAAAAACTCATCGCTGGCGAAGGTTACGCTGGTACCAAGGCGTGGTTGTTCGAGACGAACCCACGCTGCAAACGGATTGTCTTCGCTGTTCATTGCATTGCCTCGAGCCGCAGCCTGGCAATTGTGTGTATCTCGGCCAGTGCGGTTTCGAATTCAGTGTCGGGATCATTTTCGAGCCTGGTGCCGAATGCCTCCAGAATCTCCGCACGGCTGCTACTTCGAACCGCCATGACGAACGGGAAAGCGAATTTATCGTGATACGCCTGGTTCAACGCCTGGAAACGCTCGTACTCCTCGGGCGAGCATTGGTCCAGACCGGCGCTCGCTTGTTCATTGGTCGAGTCCACGGTCAGTTCGCCCGCGACCTGCGCCTTGCCGGCGAGATCTGGGTGTGCGCGAATCAGTTCGAGCTGCCGCTCGATCGATGCATTGTCGACACAGTCGGCCATCACGGTTGCGATCGCCTCCATACCGACGGCATCAGCAACGACGGGCGCCGCTTCTTCGGCGACCCAGGGCGAATGCTCGTAAATGCCGCCATACTTTTCGACGAAGTCACTCATCAGGGCTCCGCTGGAAATCTCTTGCGCCAGTGCTCGGCAATGTCGATGCGGCGGGTCACCCAGACATCATCGTGGCCCGCAACATAGTCGATGAATCGCGCTAACGCCGCCGCACGGCCCGGGCGACCGGCAAGTCGGCAGTGCAGGCCGATCGACATCATTTTGGAGCCTTCCGCATAAAGGATATCGAATGTGTCCTTGAGGTAGTCAAAAAACTGCTGGCCCGAATTAAAGCCCTGTGCTGTCGCAAATCGCATGTCATTGGCATCGAGCGTGTACGGCACCATGAGCTGTGGCTCGTCGAATGAGTAATCCCAATACGGCAGGTCATCCGAGTAACAATCCGCGTTATAGAGAAATCCACCCTCCTCGGCCACGAGCCGATGACTCTGCGGGCTACAGCGTCCGAGGTACCACCCTGCCGGCCGTTCTCCGGTTACGTCGGTATGAATCTCAATCGCCTTATTCAGGTGTTCGCGCTCGGTCGCTTCCTCGACTGACTGATAATCGATCCAGCGATAGCCATGGCTCGCTATTTCCCAATTTGAATCCTGCATGGCAGCGACCGCGTCCGGGTTGCGCTGCAGCGCCATTGCTACACCAAAAACGGTAACCGGAAACTCACGCTCGGCGAACAGGCGATGCAGTCGCCAGAATCCGGCTCGCGCACCGTATTCATACAGCGACTCCATGTTCATGTGCCGCTGCCCGGCGATCGGGGCAGCGCCGACGATTTCAGAAAGGAACGCTTCCGAGGCAGCATCGCCGTGCAGTACACAGCTCTCGGCGCCTTCCTCGTAGTTAACGACAAACTGAACAGCGATTCGAGCAGCGCCGGGCCAGTCCGCATCCGGCGGATGGCCCCGGTAGCCGCACAGGTCGCGCGGATAACGCTCGTCACTCACTGATTGCTCTCCACCGCCTGAAACCAGCGATCGATAATGTCACGTTCCGCTTCGCTGATGTTGGTCAGGTTGCCGATTGGCATGACTCGAGTGACGACGGTTTGCTGATGGATGCGCAATGCTTCGGCAACGATTTGCTCATCGGTATCGAGCACCACACCGCCCGGTGCCGCAGGAAACGCAGGATGGGTTGGCGCCGCCGAGTGACATGTCGTGCAACGATGCGAGACGACCATGCGCACCTCCTCGAACGCGACCGTTCCGCCCGGGGCTGCACTGGCCCTGGGCGCAACAAGTGCGGCTACACCGGCCAGCAGGATGCCTGCAATAATGAGTGGCAAAGGCGAAGCCTTGCCCGAGTGACGCGCGACGAAGTAAATACGAATCAAAGCACCAGCCAGCGAGATGGCAATCAGGACGGCCCAGTTGTACTCGTGACTGTAGGTCATCGCGTAGTGATTGCTCGTCATGACGAACAATACGGGCAAGGTGAAATAGGTGTTGTGCACCGAGCGCTGTTTGGCTTTGATGCCATCTGTCGCGTCGGGTGGTTCGCCGCGTTTTGCGGCTTCGACCATGCGCTTTTGTCCCGGAATGATGACGAAGAAAACATTGGCCACCATGATCGTGCCAAGAACAGCACCGAAGTGAATGTAAGCACCGCGGCCACTGAACAGCTCGCACAGGCCCCAGGCCAACACACCGACCAGAACGAATAAGACCGCTGCAAACAGACGTTCGTTGTCACCAAGTTTGGATTTGCACAGCAGGTCATAAATGAACCAGCCACCCGCGATGATGGCCGCGGCGACCGTTACGGCCATTATCGAAGACAATTCCGCCACGCCTGGGTCGATCAGGTAGACCTGCGCGCCGTACCAGTACACCAGTACCAGCAGGAACATTCCGGACAGCCAGGTCGAATAGGCCTCCCACTTGAACCAGTGCAGGGTCTCAGGAATAAACGGCGGCGCAACCTTGTACTTCTGTGCATGATAGAAACCACCGCCATGAACGGACCAGACTTCGCCACCAACACCGACTTGAGTGTCGTTCGGGTCCCGCGGCACCTCGAGATGATTATCGAGCCAGATGAAATAGAACGACGCGCCGATCCAGGCGATGCCGGTGATGAAATGTACCCAGCGCGCCAGCAGGTTCAGCCAATCGACAATGTAAGCTTCCATGCTAGCGCGGCCTCACGAGTGGATGAACATTGTCGGGATATACCAGATCCGCATCGCGGTTCGCACGCTCCCATGCTTGCAACACCTCGGCCGTAGCGGCGACGGCAATCTCCGCAGGCTTCTTGCCCGATATACCATCGACACCGATCGGGCAGACGAGTCGCTCGATATCGCGCTCCTGCATACCCTGGGCGCGGAAGCGCTTTTCAAAGCGGCGGCGTTTGCTGATCGAGCCGATGAGCCCGCAGTAGGTAAAGTCTCCACGGCGCAAAATGCGGCCACAAATTTCGAAGTCGATCGCATGACTGTGCGACATGATGAGATAACAGCTGCGCGCCGGCATGGCAGCAACTTCGAGGGCCGGATCAGCGCTCTCGATGGTTCTGACGTTTGCTGGCGTGCTGCGGAAGATGTTGCGCCGGCTGTCGATCCAGCGCACGTTGCAGTCCAGCGCGGACAAGGAGCGCACCACCGCGGACCCGACGTGCCCGGCGCCGAATACGGCAATATTCAGGTCGGTGCCGACGATGTTCTCGAAAAACCAGTCATCGATACGGTGCGCCGTGCGGCCGGACTCGAGGCCCTCGCGCGCCCGGGTGATGACGTCGGGCGCAGCGCTTTCTTCATCACCATAGACGTCCTGATCTGTGATCACACACTTGCCAACTTCGCCATTCAGGTGGGTCACGACGACCGCTGGTTCACGTTGCCCGTGCAATGCGCGCAGATCCCGCAACCAGGCAGGCAACCGCGTTGCGATTGGTTCAAACAGGATGTCGACAACACCGCCGCAGCACTGGCCCATCGAGGAACCCAGTGGGAATTTCCGTAATGACGGTGTCTCGTCATCCTCGAGCATGTCGCTTGCCAGTCGCGTACATTGATACTCGAGCTGCCCGCCACCAATCGTGCCGATCGTCGCGTCGGCTGTCACGATCATCTTCGCGCCGACTTCACGCGGCGCCGACCCTCGAATACCGGCAACCGACACCAGAACAGCGCGCTCTCCGGCCGCGGTCAGGTCGCATAATTCATCGATCCACTCGTTCACTGAGCCTCCCCTTCAATGGCTTTGAGCACGGCTTCCGGGGTTGCCGGAGCCTGCAGATTCGGCAGTGGCCGTTCATCGCTTGCTATCGCATCGCGAATGGCATGAAACGCCGAAATACCCAACATTAGTGGCGGCTCACCGACAGCCTTCGAACGATAGATTGTGTCCTCAAGGTTGGCGGTGTTCTTCAACAGCTGCACACGAAAGTCGGGCGCCAGGTCGGAGCAGGTCGGGATCTTGTAGGTTGACGGCGAGTGTGTGGTGAGTTCACCGGTTTCGTTCCAGCACAGCTCTTCCGACGTCAGCCAGCCGACGCCCTGCACGAATCCGCCCTCGACCTGCCCCAGGTCAATGGCCGGATTCAGCGAATCACCACAATCGTGCACGATGTCGACCCGAAGCAAGCGGTACTCGCCCGTCAGGGTATCGACAATCACTTCGGATACGGCGGCGCCATAGGCGTAGTAGAAAAACGGCCTGCCGCTGAAGGTCTCGCGGTCGTAGTGAATCTTCGGCGTCTTGTAGAAGCCGGTCGCCGACATTGAAATACGGTTGAACCAGGCCAACTCAACAAGTTCATTGAAGGCCACCATCTTCTCACCAACCGAAACCTGGCCACCCGTAAAATCGATCTTACTTTCAGTGACATTGAAGTGCGTGGCAGCAAACTCGGTCAGGCGTAACCGAATCTTGCCCGCAGCCTGCTGCGCGGCTTTGCCATTCATGTCGGAGCCACTCGAGGCAGCGGTCGCCGATGCGTTCGGCACCCTGCTGGTATCGGCCGCGTTAATGCGAATCTTGTCGACACCTACACCCAGTTCATCAGCAACGACCTGGGCCACCTTGATGTACAAGCCCTGGCCCATTTCCGTACCGCCGTGGTTCAGGTGCACCGTGCCATCACGATAGACATGGACGAGTGCACCGGCCTGATTCAGGTGCGTCGCCGTAAACGATATACCGAATTTGACGGGCGTCAGTGCGATGCCACGCTTAAGCACGCTGTTACGGGCATTGAAATTGCGCACGGCCTTGCGGCGCTTCTGGTACTTGGCGTCTTCCTCGAGCCTGTCGACAATGTCGTTGATGATGTTGTCTTCGACCGTCTGGCCGTATTGCGTCGTATCTCTTTCGCCGACGCCATAAAAGTTCACGCGCCGGACCGCGAGCGGATCCTTGTTCAAGGTGCGCGCAATGTCATCAATCGCATACTCGATCGCATACATACCCTGCGGGCCACCGAAACCGCGAAACGCGGTGTTCGATACCGTGTTCGTTTTGCATCGGTGTGACTCGATATCAACATTTTCGAGGAAATAAGCGTTGTCGCAATGGAACATCGTACGGTCATTGACCGGACCGGACAGGTCGGCCGACACGCCGCAACGCGAAGCAAACATGAACCGAATGCCGAGAATCCGGCCGTCGTCATCGAATCCGACATCGTAGTCGATGACGAAGTCATGACGCTTGCCTGTCATTATCATGTCGTCATCACGATCGAGACGTAGTTTGCATGCGCGTCTGGTCTTGGTCGCCATCAGTGCGGCCATACAGGCAATGGTCGCCGCCTGGCTCTCCTTGCCGCCGAAGGCACCCCCCATGCGGCGGCAGATACAAACCACATCTTTGGCGCTGCGACCCGTTGCTGCAGCAACAAGATGCTGCACCTCGTCGGGGTGTTGGGTCGAGCTGTAAATCGTGATGCTGTGATCTTCACCCGGAACCGCCATGGCCACATGGCCTTCAAGATAGAACTGGTCCTGCGCACCGAGGTCGAGACGCCGCTGCAGGCGATGAGGAGCAGCGCCGAGCGCGGACTCCGTATCGCCGCGTTGCAGCGTCTCGCTCGGCAAGACGAAGGACTCTTTCTCAACAGCATCCAGTGGTTCGAGAATCGCATCGAGTTCCTCGTACTCAATCGTTGCCTGCCGCGCAGCCTTGCGCGCCTGGTCGACGGTCTCGGCGGCGACGGCGAAAATGGCTTGCCCGGCAAACTCTACGATTTGCGGATTGAATATTTTCTCGTCGGCGACGATCGGACCGCAGTTGTTCTCGCCGGGAATATCGTCGGCGACGAACACATCGACGACGCCAGGGGCGGAACACACGTCATCAAGATCCAGTTCGGTAATCTTCGCGTGCGCCTTGCTGCTCATGCCGATCGCCATGTGCAAGAGATCGCGCGGCTCAGGCAGGTCGTCGGTGTACGCCGCGGCTCCACTGACGTGCAATCTCGCACTGTCATGTGGCAGAGCCTTGCCCATTGCTTTAGCGCCCATAGGCATACACCGTCATCTCGACCTCACCACGGCTCTCAAGATAGAAGCGTCGCAGCAGGTTTTGAGCCGCACGCAGCCGGTAGCCAGCACTCGCTCGCATGTCGGAGATTGGCTCGAAGTCGCGTGCGAGTTCCTTGCAGGCCACATCCACTGTTTCGGAATTCCACGCCTTGCCGATGACTGCAGCCTCAGTGTTTCGCGCACGGCAAATCGTCGTCGCCATGCCACCGCAAGCCATGCGAAACGAGGTAACAACCTCACCGTCGAGTTCCAGGCAGTACGCGTTGCACACCGCAGATATGTCCTGGTCAAAGCGCTTCGACAACTTATGGCTGCGAACGATGGCGTCGTCGCTGAGCAGCGGAATGCGTATGGTTTCGAGAAACTCAGCCGGGCGGAGATCCTTGACCTGGTAGTCGATATAGAACTCCTCGAGCGGTATCTCGCGGCGACTTCTGCCGCGGCGCAGTAGCAGCGTCGTTCCGGCCACAACCAATGCCGGCATCGAATCGCCGATCGGCGAGCCGTTGGCCACATTGCCGCCCAGCGTGCCGGCATTGCGTATCGGCGGCGACGCGAATCGCCTGAACAATTCATCGAGGCCAGGGTAATGGGCCACGATGTGCCGCATTGCATCGGTCAGCGATACGGCCGCGCCGATCTCGATATGCAAAGCCGTCACGTCGACGCGATTGAGTTCTGCGACACGACCGGTATAGACCAACGTGCCAAGATCGCGATGTTGTTTCGTTACCCACAAGCCAATGTCGGTGCCGCCAGCTAATATCGTCGCTTGCGGATGGTCGGCGAGAATACCTGCCAATTCATCGGAACTGGTCGGAGCGAAAAACTGCTGCCCCCTGGCGGCGAACTGCATACCCGTGTCACGGCGTAATCCGCTCAGCATATCGATGCGTTGTTGCGGTGGCTTGAAACCCTTGCCATTGCCAGAGGCCGCGGGCTGACGCAGCCAGTCGGTATCTGCCTCGGCATCATACATCGCTTCAGCCGCTTCGATGATTGGCCGATAGCCCGTGCAACGGCAAAGATTACCGGCAAGTGCATCGTCGATCTCTCGCCGTGATGGATTGGGCGTTGACTTGTACAACGCGAACAGGGACATCACGAAGCCGGGCGTACAGAAGCCACATTGTGAACCATGATGGTCGACCATCGCCTGCTGCACAGGATGCAGGTCACCATCGCGAGCCAGGCTTTCAACGGTTATGAGCTCTTTGCCATCCAGTGTCGGCAGAAACTGGATGCAGGAATTGATGGCGCGCACCGAGAGTTCGTTACCATCACTATTGAGTTCGGCAAGCACGACCGTGCACGCACCGCAGTCTCCCTCGGCGCAGCCCTCCTTGGTGCCGGTTCGGCCGAGATCTTCACGCAGGAACTGCAGCACCGTACGCGTGGGGTCGACGTCCTGGAGTTCGATGACTTCGCCATCGAGAACAAACCGGACCGTGTCGGTTTGCAGGTCGATCTCAGCTACCCCGATAGGTTGAGTAGCTCCACGGCGATACCAGTAGCGGGACGTGATACCTCTGCTCAGCTCGCATTGAGAAGCGAATGACGACGACATCAAGGAAAGCAGGATCATCGAGCTCCGCACCACGGCCGCGGAAGTACTTGCCGATGTCGAACTCGAGCTCGTATTCGCCAGTGACCAGCAGCTCATCCATGAGCAATGGGTGTTCGCTGCGCCCATCGTCATTAGTGACGGCAGCAGCTTTCAATTCGCGGCCATCGTTCAACGAATACAGGCGTACGTCCACGCCTGCCGCCGGAATCCCGCCTGCCGTATCCAGGATGTGTGTCGTCAGTTGTCCCATGCGGACCATTATACGATCCTGTGCTACTGTCTTGCCTCGAATATTTGGTGCAACAACAAGAAAAGGGCCACCTATATGACCAGCCCTGAATCACCATCCCGGCGGCGATTCCTCAGTTCCACAGGATCCCTGACGGCAGCGACGTATCTGCGCATGCTGGCGCCGGGCGTCGCCGCAATCACACAGGCTGCTTGCTCCGCCAGGGACGAAGAGGCCCCGTTTGCAGTACTCGGCGCCGACGAAGCACGCGATTTTGCGGCCATGGCCGCTCGCATCATCCCGACGACCGACACGCCGGGCGCGAATGAGGCCGGCGTCGTCTACTTCATCGACAGGGCGTTCGCCGAAGAAATGAGCGGCCGGCTCGAGTTCGCGCGGCAGCAATTGTCCGAGTTCAACGCCGAGCTGGGAGAAGCCCGGTTCGGCGACCTCGGTGACGACGAACAGGACGAATTCCTCCACGGCAAGCAATCGTCTCCCCTGTTCAACATGATGTGGGCCATGACGATCTCGGGTTTCTTCTCAATGCCAAAGCACGGTGGCAACAAGGACAAAGTCGGCTGGGACCTCATTGGCTTTGCGGGCGACCACGGTCCGTGGCAGTACCCGTTCGGCCATTACGATGCAGAAGTACACGGAGACGCGCACGATGGCGAATGAAACGACGTTCGATACGCGTGAAGAAGTTGACTTTGTTGTCATCGGCTCTGGATCAGCCGGCGGCATCCTGGCCAAGGAACTGTCAACGGCAGGATTCAGCGTCGTCGTCCTCGAGCAGGGCCCGTATCGCAAAGCCAGCGATTTCACACATGATGAATACTCGGTCTTGATTCAGAATGAACTGCTCGGCGGTGGCCCCGAAGTTCACGGCCAGACATTTCGTAAGACCGAATCCGAAACGGCGACAGTGATGGACCCGTTTCTGTCACCGATACGCTATGCGCAAGGTGTTGGCGGCAGCAGCGTACATTTCACTGCAAATTTCTGGCGCCTGCGCCCAGTCGACTTCAAAGAGCGCAGCCTGCTCGGATCCATTTCGGGTGCCAATTTCGCCGACTGGCCGATTACTTACGAGGAACTCGAACCCTATTACACGAAGGTCGACTGGGAGATCGGCGTATCGGGTGCACCGGGGCCATTCGATGCACCGCGCTCGAAGCCTTTCCCGATGCCGCCGATGCCGAACAAGTCATCCGGTGTATTGATGGAAAAGGCCGCGGCCAAGCTGGGACTGCACGCACAGCCTGAGCCACACGCAATTCTGTCGCAGCCGCACAATGGTCGCGCTGCCTGTGTGAGTTGTGGCTTCTGCATGTTTTACGGCTGCGAGGCCGGCGCCAAATCTTCGACGCTCGTGTCGATGATCCCACTCGCAGAAGCGAGCGGTAACTGCGAAATTCGGCCACTATCAGTTGTGACTCGCATTGATACCAACGAGCAGGGACGTGCCAGCCAGGTCGTCTATCTCAACGCAGACGGTATTGAACACGCGCAGAAAACCAAAGCCGTGGTGTTGGCGGCGAATGGCGCCGAGACATCACGACTATTGCTGATGTCGGCTAACACGCAGTATCCGGACGGGCTCGCGAACTCGAGTGGCTATGTCGGTCGTAACCTGATGTTCAACCAGCATGCCGGTGGTATCGGTGTTTACGAGCATCCGCTCAATGAGTTCAAGGGCGTGCAGGTCACCAGGATTATCCACGATTTCTACGAGGCAGATGAAAAGCGCGGCTTCTATGGCGGTGGCGGCATCGATGCGCGCCCGCTGTTCTCGGCGACGCCTATTTTTCATGCCATGCTGGGACACGACCCGAATGTGCCGTACTGGGGTAAGGAGTTTAAAGACACGATGACGCATGATTTCTCGCGCACCTTGTGTTTCGTGAGTGGCAGCACGTCGCTGGCGATGGATCGCAACAACATCACGCTTGACCCCGAGAGCAAGGACGCATGGGGCCGACCGGCTATCCGTTTGACCTATATGGATCACCCCGACGACCTGGCCACGTCAGCATTTTTTGAGGAGCGCACGATGGAACTTCACGATGCCGCCGGCGCTGATAAGGCCTGGAGCATGGGAGTTCACGAGTCCACAGGCGGCGAGCACCTGCTGGGTACCTGCCGCATGGGTAACGACCCGGCAACATCCGTCGTTGATAGCAAGCATCGCAGCCACGATGTTCCGAATCTGTTTATCTGCGACGGCAGCAGCATGGTGACATCGGGTCGTGGCCAACCAACGATGACCATCATGGCGCTGGCATTTCGCGCCGCCGACCACATTACAGCCGCCGCTCGAGCCGGCGACATCTAATTATTGAGGAGTTCGATCATGAATCGTTTATGGATAATTCTGTGCGCAATTGGTTTGGCGAGTTGCGAGGTCACGATAGATGACGAGGCAGATATCGAGTGGCTCAAGGCGCCTGGCACCGAGGACATGGACCTGCCGTTCTCAGCCGCTGTCCGCGTCGATAACATGTTGTACCTGTCCGGGGCACTTGGTTACGACCGTGAGAAAGGTGCACTGGTTGAAGGCGGCATCCAGCCTGAGACAAGAAAAACTCTGGAGAACATCTCGGCAACACTCGAGATGTTTGGCTCGTCAATGGACAGAGTCGTCAAATGCACGGTGTTTCTCGCAGACATCTCCGAATGGGCGGCCATGAACGAGGTCTACGTCGAGTTCTTCCCGAACAAGCCGGCAAGAAGCGCCCTGGGCAGCAGCGGACTCGCACTGGGCGCGCGTACTGAAATTGAGTGCATCGCCGTTGTGAACTAAGCACGTTGCACTCTGGGCTTTGTCTTGACGATCACCGACGATCAACTCGCTCAACTACGCGCAGATACGCCCGCTTGCAGCAACCTGGTTCACCTTAACAATGCCGGGGCGTCGCTCGTGCCGGAGCCAGTATTCAAGGCGGTGATGCAACATCTGGAGCTGGAGAGAGACATTGGCGGCTACGAAGCGGCTGCCGCCAATCGCGATGAACTGGATGCGATGTATGAGAAATTCGCGGCGTTACTTCGCGTTCGCCCCGATGAAATCGCGTTTATCGAAAACGCGACCCGCGCATGGGACATGGCTTTCTATGCGCTGCCGCTGAGTGAGGGAGACCGAATTATCACGCATGCTGCGGAGTACGCGTCTAACTATCTGGCATTCCTGCAGTTAGAGAGGCGGCGCGGCATTTGTATTGATATTGCGCCATCCGATGATTCGGGACAAATCGACATCGACGCACTGCCCGCATTGCTGACTCCCAGGACTCGGGCGATCAACCTGGTCCACGTGCCTACCCAAGGTGGTCTGGTCAACCCTGCTGAAGAGGTGGGCCACTTTGCCCGCGAACACGGACTGACGTATGTTCTTGACGCATGCCAATCGGTTGGTCAGTTGGATGTTGATGTTTCCAGGATCGGTTGCCATATTCTGTCAGGAACAGGGCGTAAGTTTCTAAGAGGCCCACGTGGAACCGGCTTCTTGTACGTATGCAGTGAAATTCTCGATGATCTTGACCCGCCGTTTATCGATATGCGGGCTGCAACGTGGACCAGGGAAGACACCTACGAATTCGCTACCGGGTCGCGGCGCTTCGAAAACTGGGAATCTTTTATTGCCGGACGTGTTGGGCTTGCTGCCGCTGTGGAATATGCCCTGGAGATTGGAATGGCCGCCATAGAGCAGCGCGTTCTTCATTTGGGCCAATATCTGCGACGAGCGCTGCAAAACATGGACGGTGTTACCGTTTTGGATCTTGGCGAACGACAGTGTGGCATCGTCTCTTTCGACACCGATAACGAACAGCCAGCCGAGCTCGCCGAGCAGCTTAGAAAGAATCAGGTAAACATATCAGTGACTGATACAGCGTCGGCGAGACTTGATTTGGGGCGGCGAAACATCCGGGAACTGGCACGAGCATCCGTGCATTACTTCAACACGGAGTCAGAGATAGACTACTGTTGTAGTTTACTTAAACAATAACGCTATTGTTCAGCCAGCACGGCGGCGCGCGCTGCAAGCGCGCGAATGCGCTTCTTGTCCAGTACGTCACCGAGCTCTGTGGTCAGCAACTCCTCGCTAAGTAGGGACGCTGCGTCTTTCCAGGCCTGCCCGACTACGTAGGGGACTTGCTTGAGATTTGCGGGAACGCCTTTCTTGGTCGAAAACGCGTTCTGGTGGTCGACGAGCATCAGCTGCCAGAGGTCGAGGCTGTAGAGTATGTTGTGCCCGGCCCGGCCCTGGTTGTAGGCCAGCACATCCCAGACGAACATTGCATTCCATTGCTCCTGCACCGGACACCAGGCGCCCCCGCCACTACCGTCCGCCTGTCGTTTGAATTCGTCGATCCAGTTCTTCGGCAAAAACTGCAGCGTGCCCTCGGTACCGTCGACGGTACGCACCACGGTCACCGGTACCATTTCAAGATCAATGAGTTTATCGAGTCGATAGGCAACGACGTCCGGATAAAAGCCCTTGCCCTTGCGTTTGGCGAAAACAGACTCGATCGTCGACGTGCCATCACTGACGGTCACGATGTCGCGCCCGGCTTCGTCACTGCGGCGAGCGACAATTTCGCCATTGGCCAGTAGTACCTCGATCTGCTCGTGGCTGAGACTGCCTTGCGGCCGGCTACCGACCTTTCGTGGGTGGTGCACCGGAACCGCGACGACCTGATCGGCCTGGTTGACAACCGACAATCCTGAGTCATCAATAATCAACACGTTGGCGCTGCCACCATAGTAGTTACTCAACATTCCTGTATCAATTTCGACGACTCGTCCGTCAAGTCGCTCGAGAACCAGCCGGCCCGGTGTCGGCGTGTGCCCGATTACGACACGATCAGCACCAATGGCCTGCAACGCACTGTCCAGCTTGTCTGCCTCGATTAGTTCACTGCATACGACATTGCCTCGATACCAGAGCGGGCCTTGAAGCGAATGCAGGTCAGAATCGCTTAGCGCCTTGACGACGTCGACCGATTTCAGTACTTCGGCGTTCGCGTCCAGCGGCGGCATGTAGCGGTTCAGAATGTTGGCGTGATCATGGAATTGATCCGTCGGTAACAGCACGCCCGCGTCGAACAGATTTTCCGCATGTCGCACGTATTCAGCCATTTCGCCGATCAACCTGCCGTTGACGCCATCGAGTCCGATCTCCCCGACCATCGGCGACAGGCCGCCGTGGACGAATGCCGTACCGTTAATGACGACAATTGCCGGTTTGCTCAGCAACCACTTTCCATATTTGCCATCGCTGGCAAAAGCGCGACGCAGTGCAAAGTAGCCGCGCGGAAAATTCTGCCGAAACTGCACACTCAGACCTTCCGGGCTTGCATCACCCGATGCCCGATGCTGGGCAAATGCCGTAAACCAGCGATCGCGCTCGTCCTGGCTTTCCTCATCGGCAAAAGCAGCGTATTCAGAGCTTGATACGTAACGCAGATCGCCGACCAGGTTCATCGCCTCATGGTTACCGATGAGCACATGCACCGTGCCCCCGCTTGCGGCGGCTTCGGCTTCGAGTCTCATCAGGAGATCCATGGCCAGACGCGATTCCGGCCCGCGATCGAGGATGTCTCCGACGATGACGAGGTGCGCATCGCCAGCTTTCCAGGCGAGTTGGTCATCCACGACTTCGGCCGCTGTCAGAGCCTTGACTGCGGCGTCATACGCGCCGTGAATATCAGCAATGGCGATAACCCGTGATACGCCGTCGAATGTCCAGTCAGTGGCTCTCGCCGGCGGCGCCAGAATAAGAACTACGGCTAGTAAAAATGCAGTCTTAACGAAGAGTTTATGCAAAATGCCCGATTCCCGACTAGAATTGTTGCTCTCTCATGTTGTGCCGCCACGAGGTTGTGATGCCCTTACGAAGTTGGACTGTCATTATTGTAGCGTTGTTCCTGGTACCTGTTGCGGCTTTCGCTGAGGGCATCGAGGATTATGACCCACTTTTTATGAGTCAGGACACGTTGGAGGCCGAGATCGAGGGACCGTTTGCGATGATCGAACGCGAGCGCTCGGACGAGGAAGAAACCGAAGGGAAATTTCGATTCACGGCTGCCGACGGCACAGCAGTGGAATTCGACGTCCAGATCCGCGCACGCGGCAACTGGCGGCGCAATCCCGATATATGCGAGTTTCCACCCATCAGAATCAACTTCAAGAAATCGCAGACTGACGACACGCTGTTCGACAAACAGGACAAGCTCAAGCTCGTCACACACTGTCAGAAACATTCAGCGCGATACGAACAGGCTGTTATCGGCGAATACCTGGCATATCGAATATTGAACGCACTGACTGACTACAGTTATCGCGTACGCCTGCTCAAATTGAAATACGTTTACACAGATCGTTCGAGGGAAGTCGAATCGTATGGCGTACTAATCGAGCACGATGACCGGCTGAGCAAGCGCATCGGCGGCGAACCCGTGGAAATTGACCGTGTAGCGGTTAGCGCGATCAAACCGGTCGACCTGAACATGGCCTCAGTATTTCAGTACTTTCTCGGTAACACAGATTTCTCGCCCAGGGCCACAGCGCCGGACGAAGAGTGTTGTCACAATCAAGCGCTGTTTACGAGTGACGACGATCTCTACTACACGATACCGTACGACTTCGACCAAAGCGGCATTATCGATGCAGAGCACGCCGCCCCGAATCCGCGCTTTGGCATACGGACGGTGAAAGTGCGCTTGTATCGCGGCCGTTGTGTCAACAACCATTTGTTGCCGCAGACTTTCCAGCTTTATCGTGACAACCGGCAGAACTTTGAAGCGCTGATTACCGACCAGTCCGAACTAACGACGGTGACAAAACGCAGGATGCTGAAATATGTCGATGATTTTTTCGACACGATCGACAACCCGAAGCGGGTCGAGAGTCGTATCATGGAAGAGTGTATCTAGGCGATTACTCGATCGTATCGGACTTGATCCAGTCGATAACGATCTTTGAGACGCGCGGGTGGATATAGTAGCCGACCGAACTGTGCGGATTTGACCTGCCGTAGCGCACGGCAAGGTTGTAGACATGGTAGTCGTGCACCGCGCTGACGAGGCGGTGATCCATCATTTTATTGAAATCATCGGCAAGCGTGTTGTCGTGGCAGGTGTAGTCGTCTTCTGCCGAAACGTTGTGCCATGAGATGACATTGGTCGGAAACTTCGCTGCATTCTTTTCCTTGGCGCCGCGAAGCCGTCTGCGAATATTGTGATCGCCCAGCGGCGCACCCAGGGTGAGCCAGGCATCTACTTTACAATCGCCGAATTCTTCCTTGAGCTGCGGATCATGTGACAATTCCCACAGGACGTCATAGGCAATCGCAGCGCCGACACCATGTGTCATCAGCAAGATCTTGTCACCGCGACGCATTTTATCGCAGAGCTTGTTGCGTACGCGCTCACGGACCTTCTCGGCGTAATCGGACTTGCCCGCCAGGTACTCGGCAGAGTCCCTGGAAACGCACTTGAGCAGTGGCATTGTGAGGCCGATCGCACCGAGCAGTGGCGCCAGTATGTCGGCCGCAAATTCACGCAGTGCGGACTTGCCTGGAAGACAGTCGTACTGGCGTATGCCAAATCGTTTGCGAAGCTGGACGGCCCTCAGGCTGCTCAGCGCATTGTTGCGATCGCCCAGGTCGAGCGTCGCGTCGTAGTGCTTCCCCAGTGACTCCAGGTAGTCATTGGTCAGGTCGCCAAAATACGCTATGTCCTTGGAAACACTGTCGAGTGCATCGACACTTTCGGGAAAATCGCGCTCGACGCCGGCACGCAGCGCCGCCATCGAGATTTCCATCAGAGCGTCTTCGGCTGGTTTGAAATCGCGCCCATGCACGATAAGGATGCTGCGGTTGCTAATCGTACTCATCCTCACCTGCGTCCCTGCGCGTCAGCATGGTAAGAAAGCCACCTGCCAGCGTTTTTCCATACTCGAGCTTCCAGATAATCAGCGTCGCCAGCACAAAGGCGATGGAGATTACGGCGGCAACACCGAGTGCGCCGATGCCCGAACCGAGGCCGATCCCGATTGCCACGAATATATACATCGCGTCGGACGGCTGGTTGAGTGAAAACCTGAAACGCACGGCGGCCACGATGCCGGCGAGGCTGAAAGCGAGCGCCAGGCTGTTCAGTACGATCATTGCAATGCCCGTCACAACGACGGGGAGGATAACGATTGTTTGCAGGAAAGACTGGTCGATACGGCGCGCCCGGCTTGTAATAAAATATGCCCAGGTGACCGGTATTGTCAGGATCACGGCGCCAATACACGCAATAGCCAACTGCAACGGCCCGTGCGGCGACAGCACCGTATCGTCGACACTGGAATAAATGGGTTCGAACGACGTAACGTCGATGGATGCAAGATAGCTGATGCCGCCGATCGGCAGATACTCGTTCAGTGCCGGGTAACGCCCCAACAGGTACCACGTCAACCCGATCCAGAAACCGTAGTACATGACGATCAGCGTCATCGGTATTGCCAAACCAGCCGATCTTCGCACGACACTTCTCCACGTTTGCTTGCGACACGATACCGCCCGCTATCGCTTACAGCAATAGCGCGCAGCGGTTGACCCTGAGTGGTAGGCTATGCCGCCTTTCTGACCACCTTATGACAGCCAATGACTCAATCCGTTCAACTGCTCGGCATCAGCAATGCCATCGTCGACATTCTTGCTCATGTAGAACACGATTTTCTCGACAAGATCGGCGCCGTGCCGGGTTCGATGACGTTGGTCGATATGGACCGTGCGCGGGAGATCTACGCAATGACGGGTCCGGCGACAGAGATGTCAGGCGGCTCGGTCGCCAATACGATCGCTGGATTTGCCAACCTGGGCGGCTCATCAGCCTACATCGGGCGCGTCAAGGCGGATCAGCTCGGCAGCATATTCAATCACGACATGCGGTCCCTGGGTGTCGACATCCGACTGCCGCCGGCGCGCGATGGGGCGCCGACCGCACGCAGTCATATCCTGATCACCCAGGACGGCCAGCGAACGATGCAGACTTACCTCGGCGCCTGCACGGAACTGAGCGTCGATGACATCACGCCCACGACGATTGGCACGCCCAAAGTTGTCCTGATTGAAGGCTACGTCTGGGACCTTCCCGAAGGACCCGACTTGACGAGCAAGGCCATCGACATCGCCAGGCAAAACGGCACGGCCGTCGCTTTGTCGCTCTCCGATTCTTTTTGCGTCGAGCGCCATCGCGACTCGTTTGAGCATGCCATACGTAACGGCGTCGACATCGTCGTGGCCGATGAAGACGAGGTCAACGCACTGCTGCAATCCGAATCCTTCGATGACACGCTTGAAGCGCTCTACGACTACGACAACCTGTTCGCGATCACACGCTCAGAAAAAGGTTCTGTCATCGCGCATGGCGACGAACGCATCGTGCAGGCGGCGACGCCCGTCGACGAAGTCATCGACACGACCGGCGCCGGCGACGCCTACACGGCTGGCTTCCTCTACGGCTGGGTCAATGACAAATCGCTCGCCGAGTGCGCAAAGATCGGAACGATTTGCGGCACGACCGTAATCCAGCAAGTTGGAGCCCGCATCGAACCGGGCCTGCTCGACGACTATCGCGGCTGAAGCCGCTCCTACAACGGCAGGGCGAAGGCGATGACCTCATCGTCCGGCGGCGTGCCGGCTCTTGCGTTGCCGCCCGCGTAAATCACGACGTACTGCCGACCTTTCCACATATAGGTCATTGGCGTGGCATTACCCGACGTCGGCAAACGACCGCGCCAGAGTTCCTCACCGGTAGAGGTGCTCAGAGCGCGCAGGTAATAATCCATTGTCGAAGCGATGAATATCAGGTCGCCTGACGTTGCGATCGGCCCACCGAAAGTCGGCGTGCCCACTTCGAGCGGCAAAACGGCCATATCTTTCAGCGTGCCGAGCGCACGACGCCAAACGATGTCACCGGTAGCCAAGTCGACCCCCGCGATAATCCCCCACGGCGGCGGATTGCACGGCAACTTGAGCGGCGACAAGACCACGCCCCGTCTCGCGCCAAAAGGCGCGCCACGCATCGGTGCGACGTCCTGGTCGTGGAACACTTCACGCGCTGCGCTAACATCTTCGCTCGGTATCAGCGCGATTTCGTGTACCAAACTGGACATATTGATAATCAGCAGATTGCGCCGCGGATCGTAGGCGGCACCACCCCAGTTCGCGCCGCCACCGGTGAATGGGTAGAACAGGGTCCCCTCTACGCTCGGTGGCGTAAACAAACCTTCGGCACGCAACTCCCCTAGCCGCGATTCGCAGGCGCGCTTATCGAACCAGGTCAGTCCAAACGCATCACCCGGATCGATGCGGCTCGGCACCAGCTGTGGTGGCGCGTCCGGTATGGGCTGAGTCGGCGATAGCACTTCACCCTCTATATCTGTCGTCGGAATCGGCACTTCTGTGACCGGTAGAAATGGCTCACCGGTGTTTCTGTCGAGCACGAATACATGGCCTGTCTTCGTGACTTGCGCGACAACATCGTGCGCGTTGCCGTCGCGCCACACTGTGTACAGTCCAGGTTGTGCCGGTAGATCGTAATCCCAGACATCGTGATGGACGATCTGATACGCCCAATTCACGGTTCCCGAATCTGCATTGAGCGCTACTACCGAATTGGCATCGCGATTGTCTCCCGGACGCAAGCCGCCATAAAAGTCCGGGCTCGGGCTCGACGTCGCCACAAATACGAGACCGCGCTCCTGGTCGACGGACATCGGAGCCCAGGCATTCGCGTGTCCTTCTACTGGC
>Ga0255052_10000130_pt1 | contig 55841 bp, 46 predicted proteins | sample JV7_2_21_MG_FD_188632 | JGI IMG/M metagenome (GOLD analysis project Ga0255052, IMG submission 188632) | Seawater microbial communities from Jervis Inlet, British Columbia, Canada - JV7_2_21 | ecosystem: Environmental > Aquatic > Marine > Inlet | place: Canada: British Columbia | collected...
ACTGAGACCTGGCGGTATCTTGGTTCGGGCATGGGAGCCAGTTTAGGCTGATTGCTGGCCTCTTAATATGGCAAACGACGCGGGTTTTTGTAGGAAGGGGATTAGATTTGGGTGTCTGGGGTTTCGTGGATTTGGGTGTCTGGGGTTTCGTGGGGTTTCGCTGACATGGGTGGTGCCGTTACGCCAGGGTGTTGTATATGAAAGAGTGATTTGAACTGGTCTTTGATTTCATCAATAGTTGTGGGAGGCGCGCTCCCACGGCAGCTCTACACCGAGCAAATTCAGTTTTATTGTCTATACTCTAGTTACCTGCCTGCTGATAATAAGCGGAAATAGTAATCAACCTGGGTTTATCGGCTTGTTCAGGAAGAATCATTCAAATATTACTGTGGAGAGAGTGAAGATGAGTACAAATATAATAACTAAACCTGTATTGGCACTTGCATTACTTGTGGCAGGAATAGGAACCGGTGTTGCCGGGAGTGACGTAGATAAATTGATTGCCCATTCACGGGCTGCAGCGCCCGCTGCAGTCGGCGCAGGTGCAACAGTGGTGATTAAGGGTGAAGTCGTTGCCGAAGGCAACAATGGCTGGACTTGCATGCCGGAGGTTATGCCCGGTGATGGCGCTGCTGTTTGTATCGACGCGATGTGGGGAGAAATGATGGGCGCTTTGGGAAAAAAGGCGCCATTTTCGGCAACTGGAGTCGGTATCTCTTACATGTTGCTTGGAGAGCCCGACGGTAGTGGCGTAAGCAACTCAGATCCCTATCATGAGGATCCAAAGAATGCGGACGATTACACTGAAACCGGCCCGCACCTGATGATCATCGTGCCAAAAGAATTGCTGGAAGGCATGACCACCGATCCGTCTTCGGGTGGTCCCTATGTGATGTGGAAAGATACCGATTACGCACACATCATGATACCGGTCGAAAAGGGTCAGTAAGAACCTGACCCGCATATTGCACCAGTATCCAGATGACTGGTGCATTATGCATGCCGATGCAAATATTATCGCTGGAATTGCTTGGTTAAAACTGTCAGTAATGCCAGGGGGCGATAAGCACAACACCAGTCGGTGTCGGGGCCGTGCAGCCAACCTTGAGCTTACGTAATTATCTTCATTCCCAAGGAATCACGATTTATTTCAAGAATCAAAGACACCCAAGACCTCTTCCAAAGAAATCAGTTAAACCACCGCAAAATTCTTTGCGCAAATAGGCAAATATGAAGCCAGTTTGGCAGGTGCTCTAATAGAACTATGTGCTGTGGGAGTGTTGGCCTGAGCATGCTAACGGGCCCCAGTGCACCGAGTGAAGGAAGGTCATCTTTCGAGAGATAATCCAAAACCGGTACGGCATCCATTCTCAGTCTGACCAGTATCGGTGGGGCATTAGCCGGGATATAACCACGTTTTTTGCGGTTGATTTGCCGGCCACCCCAGTCCACCAGCTGCAGGTAGTCTTTGAGACTCAGTAGAATCTCATTGTTGTCCTGTTCACCAAAGGGTAACAGGCAACTGTCATGCGGCCGTTCAATCCGGTCCTGAACAGAAGTGTAATTCGATTGCTCCGGTGTCCTTGCCGTTGCGGCACGGATGGGATTCAAATCCACATAGGCCATACAGGCCAGTAGTGCCCTTTCATCCAATAGGGCATGGGAGCCAGTTTAGGCTGATTGCTGGCTTCTTAATATGGCAAACGACGCGGGTTTTTGTAGGAAGGGGATTAGATTTGGGTGTCTGGGGTTTCTTTCTTGGGGTTTCTTTAGGAAGGGGATTAGATTTGGGTGTCTGGGGTTTCCCAAGGTCACCGTATTAACCAACATCGATTATGCCTTCGCTGACCATCACACAGTCTCCTCCGATCATGGTTGCGGTCACCTGCCCTTTCCGCTTAATCGTTCTCGCATCCAGGATGCTGGGGCGACCCATTTCCACACCCTGGGCTATCCGCCAGCTGTATTCGCCTGCAGCAGCTTGATCATAGTGGGTCAGTAGCGCGGCCAGCGCGCAATTTGCGCTGCCGGTGGCGGGATCTTCAGGGACGCCATCGAGCGGCGCGAACATGCGGGCCCTGATATCGAATTCTCCGGAATCCCGCCGGTAGAGCAGGATATCGGGTGTTATGCCGCGTTCCTGGAACTCCTCCATTACCTGCATGTTGAAACGGGCTCTTTCCAGGGCATCCTGGTTTTGTAATTCCACGATCAGGAAAGGCAAGCCAACACCGGCCACCCGCGGTGGATGAACGTTCGTGTTGATATCGGAGGCTTCGAGTGAAAGCGCGGCCGAGGCAATTTCCGGCATCACTACTTCACCAAGTGTCAGTTCCTGTGGCGCAGTTAATTCACACCACATGTTCCCGTCTTTGCCAGAGTGTATCGTGACAGGTACGAACCCCGACTCTTCTTCGAAAATGACAGTCAGTTCCTCTTGTATCTCACCGAACTCGCCCATCGCAGCCAAAACGAAAGCCGTTCCGATATTGGGGTGCCCTGCAAAAGGAACCTCGCTGGCCGGAGTAAAAATCCGTACCTTGCGAGTTTTTCCCGCCTCCGCAGGTAGGACGAACGTGGTTTCCGAATAGTTGAATTCGTGGGCAATTCGCTGCATCTGACGACTGGAAAGCCCGGCGGCATCAGGAAGTACGGCCAGTTGGTTCCCGCCGAATCTCATCCGCGTAAAGACGTCGCAGGTAAAGAATTTATATTTCATAACAGGTCATCTTTAAAGACCCAATTACATTAGCCCACTTGCCTATGAGATGGAATAGCCAGACCTGGGTGTGGTTCTGAATTATCTGGTGGATGTTTGGATTTCAAGCTTGTATACCCGGGCCACGCTTCTTATCATTCATGCAATGCTCCCATTTCGATTGTGCGGCCGCATCGCGGTCTTGATGTTGGTTCTGATCACAGGCCCTGGCCAGGCCGGTGAACAAACAGCGGCTGTCAGCCTGAAAATCCTGGTCTACGGCGCGACCGGCAAAGTAGGTACCCACGTGGTCAATGAAGCGCTGAACCGCGGCCATTCAGTGACGGCGGTATCCCGTGATCCTGCTCGTATCACACGGGTTCACGAAAGATTGTCTGCCGTGTATGGCGACGTGTTGGATCCTGAAAGCATTGCCTCACTGGTGCTCGGTCAGGACGTGGTGATTGTTTCCGTGCGCGGCGTGGTGGGTAAATCCAAAGATCCAAAAGATGCAGTCCCGCTCATTGCGGTTGGAAACATAGCCGATGCGCTACGGGATTTGGGAGATGATTCTGCGCGGCTGATCCATGTAGGGGGTTCCGGTTCACTGGTAGTGAAGCCGGGCGTGGTCTATGCCGATACTTTGCCGATGGCATTCATACCCAGAAAGCTTGAAGTTGAGATTTTCGGACAGGTGTTGGCTCTGGATTACCTTCGCACCGTCACTGACGTTAAGTGGAGTTATGCAACGCCTCCCAAGAACTTCACCAACGGTAAACGAACCGGTGAGTTCCGTATTGGCGGCGATCGGTTGATGGAAAATGAACACGGTCGCAGCAGAATTTCCCGGGCGGACTTCGCGGTTGCACTGATTGACGAGGCTGAGAATGCAAAGCACGTCGGCCAACGATTTTCCGTCGTTTACTAACTGTTGCACAAAGACAAACCAGGTCATCAATCCTGCGTCATGTCTAATCTGATATTCGTCAAAACGGACGAAGTTGCCGGTGATGTTCCACACCATGTGGTCTTCCGAAAGACAGAAATGCACTTGTTGTCTATTATTTGTCAGGTAAGGGCGGAGGCGTATATCCTTCCCACTTGCCACTATTGATAAACTCCGAGTAACCAGCTTCACCGCTGCGTTTTGCGGTCATGTATTCCGGCGAGGTCGGAGGCGGCTGCACGCGCTCGGCGGAGACGACTTCACGCTGAATAATGTCATCCTTGGTAACATTCCACGCCATCAGATCATCGGCCATCACAAACGGGCCGTCATAAGTGCTGCGCACTGCGTCGATGGTGCTCTGCAGCATCTCGGGGACCAGAATCTGGTGATACCCGACCGCCAGTCTTGGTTTGACCGCAGACATGATCTTGCCGAAAGCTGCGGGTGGCGTGTGAATATAAGAGGACACCTGGACTGCCTGACGCGGTGGGAAACCGAGATAGCTTGCGAGCCCTTCGGGAGTATAGAAGCATTCGTGAATAACGAAATCAGCCCCCTTTGATTTTTCAATAAACCATTTGTTCGGGTAGCTGTCGCCACCGAAGACAAAACTCAGACCATTCCAGTCCAGCCGGTAGCTGACCGACCCGTCAATGGAATGAATCGCGGGAAATGAGGTAATGGTGACGCCGTTCTCTTCGTAGACCACACCGCCTACCTTCATATAGTCAAACTCGTGTGCAATCAGTTGCCCGCCCGCATCCGGTAAGGTGCCTGAACGTCCGCGTATATCCCATGCAAAGGCCTTCTTCAGCCCTTCCACGAAGGCCGCTGTGCCAAGCTCAGGCTCGGCCCCAGCCGGGCCATAGACGTGAAGCGGTGTGTATCGCCCACTTAACCATCCACCGATCCACAGTGCAGCGGTATCACCGACATGATCTGAATGAAGGTGGCTCGCAAAGACCTTATCTACATTGGCGAAATCCGGGCGCAGTGCGAACAGGTTTTCCGCGGACCCCGAGCCAACATCGAACAGGAAAATATCGCCATTGCCCAATTCGACGTACCAGGCCGCAGATTTCTGGGCACGGGTGATCGGTGTTGGCATACCGGTGCCGAGGGCGACCACGAACATTTCGTCCGGGCCGACTTTCTCGGTGCGCGGATACCAGGCGTCGGGCTTGTCTTCGGCGATCGCCAGCCGGTTAAAAAACAGGAAAGCTAAAACGAATAGGAACAAGGAAATTGGCTGTTTCATACTAATACTCCTGACCAGTTGAACCCGACCCGCACACTCCAGGTACAGTCCTCCGGTCTGATCCGGTTGTCAAGTATCGTGATTCAGACCCCGGATAGCATCGGGAAAAGTCTATTGTACCCCCCGATTAAGGGCCTGGCCGGACACCTCCGGCCAGGTCACTCATTCAATTAAACTCGTAGCCGAGCATCAAGCCATAAAGGGTTGCGTCCAGCACCGTGAGCTGGTTCATAATGCCCTCGCGATCGGAATAATCCACGCCCCAAATCCGTACACCCAGCCCCAGCCGGTTGTCGTTTGAAAAGCGCCGGCCGAACATCGCCTGCAATGTCCAGGGCAGGTCGGATCCGCCTGTGCCTATGGTTCCGTAAAAATTGAAATCCCAGTTTTGGCTGATGGCGTTGTGGGTTTTCACTCCGACGAAATAATCCCACCAATCGGGGCCGGCAGTCGCTGCTGGTAAATTGCCAATGTTCATTCTCATCTTGATATCCATCAGGCGTGCACCGAGGACCACGGCCGGGCCATTTGGGCCGTTCCAGCGGTAGTTGTAGGCCGGCTCGAAGATGTTGATCGTCATCTTTGTCGCCAGTTCGGAATCCGGCATGAAAGGCGGGGAGGGCAACGGTGTCGGATCCGGCCTCAAGCGGATATAGGTATAATCGAAATGCACGGCATGGTTACCTTTGCCGAACTCCGTGAATACCGAACCGCCGAGTTCGAAATCACTCAGGATATCGCCGAAACTCACCTCGACATTCTGTTCGATGGAGCCGATGGCTATATCACCGTCGATCCCCACGGTCCATAGATAAGGTGCGATTTTCCAGTCCCAGTCACTGGAACTCTGTGCCCATGCAGAACCACAGCTCAACATCAGTAACACGCTCAAATACCGGGTTAGCTTCATGTCTCAACCTCCTTCTTCATTTTAACTCAGCATTTACCAAATATACGCCAAGTTCTATTTCTTTTCTGGTTTGTACCAGGGCTTTTGCAGACGCCAATCCTGATCCTGCAGTTGATAACGTTCCGCGTGCTCATCCAACATCTCGTTCTGTGCGTTGAAACCCGGCCCCCACTCTCCGTTTTTAATGAAGTCGCTCATGGGATCAGGTGTCCCTGGTTGTGGCGGGGGCTGTTGTGTGGTGCCCGGAACGCCCCAGGCATTTGGGGTGGCCACTGCCATGCGTTCTGTTACCTCGTCTTTGGTGACGTTCCAGACCATCAGGTCAGACCCGATTGACAGCGGGCCATCGTAGGTTTGCCGGATACTGTCATAGTAGAGGTTGTATTGTTGCGTCCCCTGATCTAGCAAAGCGTGATAGGCGATGGCGTGACGGGGTTTGATCGTGCTCATGATCTTGCCGAAAGCCGGCCCCGAGGTATGGAACTCACAGCACGCCCGCCATGCGAGTTGCGCAGGCTGTTCACCGAGCGTGGCGAATATTCCCGGCGGATTGAAGGCCTCGTGGATCACCACATCCGCATCTTTCGCATATTCGATGAACCACTTGTTCGGTGATGTGTCGCCGCCGAAAATGACCTTTAGTCCTGCATATTCCACGATGAAGCTGACGGGTCCGTCGCCGGCATGTATGGCCGGAATTGAGCGGATCGTGACGCCGTTCTGTTGATATATGATCTCGTTGATGCCCTTGTAATCGAATTCGTGAACGGTGATTTGACCAGGAATCGGTGTAATTTTGAACTCGCGCGTCTTTTTGTCCCAGTTGTTGGCTTTCAGGAAATGGTCGATGGCATAAGCCGTACCCATATCCTCCGTTTGCCCGGCAGGTCCCCAGATCTCGAGCGGCACCGGGCGTCCTGCCGTCCAGCCACCGGCCCACAGGGAGTCCAGGTCGCCCCAGTGGTCGGTATGCAAGTGGCTAAGAAAGATCTTGGTCAGATACTCATAGGGGATCATCAGGGAAGCGATATTCCGCATCGATCCCGAACCAATGTCAAAGATGAACTTGTCGCCGTTGCCCAACTCGAACAGAAAACAGGCTGATGCCTGGGCCATGCGCTGATCCGGCATACCGGTGCCGCAGGCGATAATCCGGATTTCGTCTTCGGTCAGAACCTCGGTGCCGGGGTAATAAACGTAACGGTCCGGGGCAATTTCATTTGGGTCCTTCACGACGCCGCCGGCCGCAAGGGTCGTGATTGGCGTGATCAAAATAAGATAAAAACCCCACTTAAGAATTGTAGTGTACATGGTGTCCTCCAGACAGATTCAGTACCTAGTGATTAATCGAGGAGATGAGACAAACACCAAACTAAAAAGTATGTGCCAAGAGTATGTACTAGAATTGAGATACTGACAACCCAGGCAGGAACACGTGAATAAGTATGCGCAGTGACTTCGGCGATTTAAAGCTGCTTTGGATTCCTGCTTCAATGCAAGAGTGACTTGGGTTAGCATCAAATTGTGAAAAATGAGTCCATACACAAGCTCGAGTTGAGCAAGGAAAAGTGGGTCGAATTGGCCATGGAAGCGCTGGCATCCGGGGGTAAGAACAAATTCAGCCTGGATGCATTGATAAAGGCCATGCCGGTGACCAAGGGCAGTTTTTACTGGCATTTCAATAATCGCACCGAATTTTTGTTTGCACTCGCCGAGTATTGGGCACGCCACCATACGAGACAGGTCATCGATGTGCTTGATACCTTGCCGGAGTCCGCTTCCGCTGCCGATAAACTGTGGGAATTAATGTGCATGGTCTATGAACTGAAGCTTAGCTCTCACGAATTAATGATCCGGTCACTGGCAAAAGAGTATCCGGATTTGCAAAAGACGGTAGCGGAGGTCGACAAAAGGCGAATTGAGACGGTCAGGCAAATATTTTCGGAACTGGGTTTTGAAGGTGATGAACTTGAAATGCGTACTACCGTATTTGTAGCTTCCATGACTTCTGAAGAACTCATTTACGTGGATAAATCCGACGATGATCATGAGCGCCAGCTAAAACTGCGTCACGAGTTCTTCATCCGGACCTGATCGATAAACGAAATTCATCTGTTACCCGGTCCCACAGCCTTGATGGATGTCGCAGGCATATCAAATCAGCCTTCCGGATCACACAGGTGCAGTGACCGTGTAGATTCGGCGTTGATATAGACCCAAACTTAGGTGAGCCAGGTGATTGTCATATTTGAATTTGGAAACAATCTTGCAGCAACTGTAAAGGCGCTGGTGAGCGACGACCTCCACCTGCTGGATTACCTGGGCCGGCTTGAAAAACATATCCGGAAACGCGAACCGGGTGTCAGGGCGTTTTTGCCGGAACAGGACCGTTTTGCCAGGTTGCGCCGGGATGCCGCAGCGCTTTTGGAGCGGTACCCGGACCCGGCTCAGCGGCCGGCGTTATTTGGTGTTCCGGTTGGCGTGAAAGATATCTTTAATGTCGATGGTTTCGAGACACGTGCCGGGAGCAAAATACCCGCGGAGGAGTTTGAGGGGCCCGAAGCTGAGAGTGTTACCCGTTTGAAGGAAGCAGGCGCCCTGATTCTGGGTAAGACAGTGACTGCTGAGTTTGCCTACTCCGCAGCTGGAGTGGCCCGTAACCCACATCATGCAGCATATACTCCGGGTGGATCGAGTAGCGGCTCTGCGGCCGCGGTGGGTGCGAAAATGTCTGCTCTCACGCTGGGAACACAGACGGTCGGTTCCATCATTCGACCGGCGGTCTTTTGTGGCGTCGTCGGGTTTAAACCCAGCTATGAACGCGTTAGCAGGGCCGGTGTTGTACCGGTGTCAGCTTCCCTGGACCATGTTGGTTTTTTTACGGGCGATGCGGATAGCGCATACCTGGCCGCCTCCGTTCTGCTGCCGGACTGGAAATGCACTGCTCCCGGTCACCGGCCGGTATTGGCAGTGCCCGAAGGTCCATACCTGGAAAGGGTATCGCCAGAAGGACGCATCAATTTTGAATTGACTTGTGAAAAACTGGTTGCTGGCGGTTACCGGATTTTAAGACTCAATGTGATGCCTGACTTCGATGAAATTGCCAGCCGTCACCAATTGATCATGGCCGCGGAAATGGCACGGGTGCATGCGGATTGGTTTGGCCGCTATGCATCCCTTTATCATCAGAACACAACGACCTTGATCCGCACAGGAGAGGCGATCCCGGAACAGGATTTGAAAAAGGCATTACCCTGCCGGGAAAAACTGCGCCGGCAGTTGATGGACAACATGGCTAAAGCCAATGTCGACCTGTGGATCACCCCGGGCGCCACCGGGGTTGCGCCAAGTGGTCTGGATTTCACCGGCGATCCAAGCATGAATTTACCCTGGACCCACAGCGGCTTACCAACGCTCGGTCTGCCTTCGGGGAGAAATGAAATCGGATTGCCTTTCGGCATTCAGCTGGTAGGGAAATGGCACGGGGATGAGGCCTTGTTGGCATGTGCAAGCGGAATTGAAAAGGCAATAGGATTCGATAAATAATCCGCATGTTGAACGAACTGTCCCGGCGGCGCGACGCAGTCTCACCCTGTCCATCCACCGATGTAAAGACGGTGTTGTGAAGAAAAACCGCAATAAGAATATTGCTGATGGGTAATCCCAAGTACAAATAAACCTGTTAAATTGTCGCTCTGACCACCCCGAGATTGTTGAAGGAGAGACGTTCATGCAGATGTATCCCGTCCGGTTCCTGTTTTTTGCCCTTTCATTGCTGCCAATGATCGTGACAGCGGCGGAAGAGGGATACAGTATCAAAGCGTTGAAGAGCAATATGGTGCCAATGCGCGACGGCACGCTGCTGTCCACCGACCTCTATTTGCCCGAAGGCGCCGATGGCAAATTGCCGGTGGTTCTTTTACGTACCGTGTATGGCAAAAACACCGCATTCGACAACAGTCCCGTGCTCAACACGCTGCTGCGCCGTGGCTATGTTGTTGCCATTCAGGACATTCGGGGACGCTACGAATCGGAAGGCGCCTATGTGGTGGCCACGGGCCGGCGCGAGGACGGGTACGACACGGTAGATTGGTTGATCGCGCAGGACTGGTCGAATGGGAAAGTGGGTACGGCGGGTTGTTCCTACCTGGGCGAAACCCAGGTGGTGCTGGCGGCGGCCAAACACCCGAACCACCTGACCGCCGTGCCGATGTCACCGGCCAGTGGCTACTACGCACCGGGCCGGGCCTGGTCGTCGTTTGACGGTGGTGTACTCGAACTGGCGCAAACGGCCGGCTGGTTTGCCGGTAGCGGCACCAAGATTTTCTATGGGCCGCCGGCGTCGGTCGACCGGCAGGAGTGGTTTCGGTCACCTGCGGCAAAACTGTTCTCACAGCAGCCGAAAATAGACTTCGATGCGTACCTGCCACTGCTCAACACGCTGCCGACGTTTGACATTTTGCAGCGTGCGAATCTGCCGCCCACCGATTTTGAAAAGTTTGCAACCAACCTTCCGGATGCCGGCTATTTCCGCAACATGGATTTCGTGCAGCAACCCGACACCATCGACGTGCCAGCTTTGTTCATGGATTCCTGGTACGACTACGGCGCCGCCGAAACCCTGGCGATGTTCAACCAGTTCCAGCAGAAGGGAATCAGCAAACGGGCCAGGAATAACCAGTTCATCATCATCGGCCCCGGCACCCATTGTGGTTACCCCTATGCGAAGGAACAGACCATTGTGGGTGAGCGTGACCTGGGCGATGCCCGGCTGGATTTCTTTGATATCCAGTTGCGCTGGTATGACTACTGGCTAAAGGACATCGACAACGGCATCACCGGCATGCCAAAGATCCAGTACTACCTGATGGGGAAAAATGAATGGCGCAGTTCGGATCAATGGCCGCTGGCCAGTACCTCTTACCGCAAGCTGTACCTCGATAGCGGCGGCGATGCCAACAGCCGCCAGGGCGACGGCGTACTGGCGTTCGAACCGCCTCGCGGGGAGGCGAGCGATGAATTCTTGTACGACCCGGCCACACCGGTGCCATCGCTGGGCGGCCATACCTGCTGTACCGGCACCGATACCGAGGCAGGCGGTTACGACCAATCGACCATTGAAATGCGCAACGATGTGCTCGTGTACACCTCGGCCGTGCTGGAGCAGGGTATCGAGGTCACCGGTCCGCTGGAGGTGGTATTACAGGTATCCTCCTCGGCCGTTGATACTGACTTTACCGCCAAGCTGGTCGATGTGTATCCGGATGGCAGGGCGTTCAACGTGCAGGAGGGCGCGCTGCGTATGCGCTACCGTGACGGCCTGGCAAAAAAGGTGCTGATGAACCCCGGGGAGATCTACCAGGCGCAGCTGGATCTGCATGCAACGAGCAACTACTTCGGCGCCGGGCACCGCATCCGGCTGGAAGTATCGAGCTCAAATTTCCCGCGCTGGGAACGCAATCTGAATACGGGCGGCAACAACTACGACGAGACAAAATGGCAGACGGCCACCAACAAGGTGTATCACACCCGGTCGCACCATTCGTACGTGCTTTTGCCGGTTATTGAAAGTGATTAGCAGTAGATACCAATGTGGTTTGCAAAACGTTCCTCGATAGAGAGCCTGGACTCCGCTTCATGGTGGTGCGTATGATGCCGGGGAGTCAATACGTTTGGATGGCAATAATATGAACTTTCGAACAGCGGTGCTTGGTGCATCCTTTTTGGCCTGTTCCGTTGCGGCATGTGACGCGACGAAAGAAAACACCAGCCACCCGGGTGAAAACCGGGAAGTCGCGTCTGAAAAAGAAATGGCCGCAGAAGAAACTACTTCCGTCGATGCAATGCAAAAACCCACAACGATCGCCGAGAGACGCGAGATGCGCGAGCAACTCGCCAATCTGCGGGCAACTCAATCCGGCCGCTCACAGGGCGTGCCAACAGTTGAAGTCAACCCCATCCGCGGTGAAGTGCCCGATGAGATGCTGGAGAAGATCATCGCCGACCTCGCAATGAAAATTCAAGCCGACCGGGCCGGGATTGACGTGCGGCACGCTGAATCGCTGACCTGGAACGACGGCTCGCTCGGCTGTGGCAAACCGGGCCAGGTCTATACGCAGGCCCTGGTGCCCGGCTACCGCGTCATCCTGATTCATGCAGGTCAGCAGTTCGATTACCACGCGGCGGATAAGGGCTACTTCATGCTCTGCGAGCGGCCCCTGCTCGCGGCACCCGGCGCGGGCAATGATCCTCCGGCCGAGTAAGGCCCAATGGCGATAATGCAATAGAAAAGGGGCCCTCGAAAGGACCCCCGCAATCATGGAGCGAGAAACAGGCGTTGCGGTTGTTCGCGACCCCGAACGCCGGTTTCCCAGGCGCCTAGGGCACCACGACACCTGGAGCTGTGAACACCAGCGTCTCGGTGGGTTCGGTGGCCCCACCGCGCGCGCCTGCACCCCGGTCACCATTGGAGAACATCATCACGCCCAGTTCCGGCGTGTTGCCGGGGAACGGACCGAAATCGAACACCAGCAAACCCGCGGCATCGTTGGTGTTGCCGGAGACGTCACTCGGAAGGCCGAAATACTGCTCGCCCAGCGGCGTGATGGTGAGTGTGCCAGGGAACACGGCCTCGTCGCCCGGGCCGCCAAAATAGAAATCCTGGGCGAAGACAGACGTTATGTCGACATTGGTGGCCAGGATATCCCCCGGGCTCATACCGAGTTGCTCACCGCAAACATACAGTGCTGTATTACCGGTATTGGTCGCGTGCTCGGCGAAGAAGAATGCACTCGCACTGCCCGCGCTCAGGTCGAATACCCAGCTAAGCTGCCGCCCATCGGTGACATTGTTGAAACTGACGTCACGATTGAGCACAACGTAGTCGGTTGCACCGTCCTGGTTTGTATCCAGCGCAATCTGATGACTCACCGGTTGCACCAGGTGGCGCTGACGCTCATGGGTATTGACAGCGAAGGCCCAGATAAACTGGGACGAGCAACTCCCCGTAATGAACGTATTGACACCCACCGAGGCGATGTCCGGCGTCGGCGCCTGGGCGCCCGCGCCGCCTTCGGCAACGTCCGGACTCAGGGCGATGAGCGAGTAGGCGTCATTCTGCGCCGTCCCGATACCCTGGTTGTCGAGGCCGATGACCTCCGGGAAGCCGCCGCCCGCGATCTGCGTAGCGCTGGGCACTACATCGGCCGCCCGTCTCGGTAACACATGCCATGCGACGTGAATCGGATCGGCGGAGAGCTCAATTTTCTTGCAGGACTTCAAGCTTTTCTTGCTCTTCTTGCTCTTCTTGCTCTTGCCGCCCTTGACCGTGAGTGACAGGTAACCGTCGAACTCGTTCGCCGTCAGCGCCACGGGGTTGTTGCCCTGCGAACCGCTGTTCATGAAATTGCCCGGTAACAAGCTGCCGTCGATCGTCAGGGTCACGTCAAAAACCGCGTCTTTTTTCGGATCACCGTTCGGGTTGCCCTTGACCTTGATGCTAGATGGGGTTGAAACCGTGACCGCACCTGAACCCTCGGGGCCCGGTGTGCGGAACGTCGGTGTGATGTCGTAGGTGATTTTCTTGGATGAGCGGTTGCGTACACGCACTGTCTTGGTGATTTCCACGATACCGACAACATCGACCTGGCCGAAGCTCAAGGCGCCGCCCGAGGCCGGGTCATCGTCGCTCCAGGCCGAAGCCGCCGAGACCGAAGCCCAGTCGACCCGTACCTCACCACCACCAATCCGCGAGACCTCTGCAAGATCACCGGTCAGCACGTCTGTGAGAATGTCGATCTCGGCCGTGTTCATCAACAGCGATTTGGCCTCGACCAGCGTGATGTCGGATTTTTTAGGCTTTTTACTCTTCTTGCTCTTCGGGTCGTTACGGCAGTCAAGCAGCAGTGCCGCCGAGCCAGCCACCATCGGTGAGGCGCCGGAGGTACCACCGAAAGCCGCGGTGCCCGTGCCGGTACCAGACTGAGCCGAGACCGAGGCGCCGGGCGCGCCGATCTCCGGTTTGATCCGGTTGTCGTCGATCTGCGGTCCGCGGGATGAACTGCTCACCATGGACATGCCCTGGGACAGCACGTTCGCCGGATCAATCGTTCCGGCGGCCGGCAGGACGCCCTGGATCGCCAGGGAATCCGCCTGTGAGATCATGTAGCCAGGTATACTGAACGGCCCGCCTACGCCAAAGGCGCCGTTAAAGGGTGCGCCGGGCGCTACCAATCCGATGATGCCTGCGCTACCGCCACCTCGCTGGATGTTGAAGATCTTGACGCTGAAATTGCAGGTACCTCGATCGACCAGCACGATTTCACCCGAAAATGTGCCCGGTGGATACGGTTCGGTACCTGCAGCCGTACTGTTGGGATCAATTCCCGTCGAACAACCATCAGAACTGCCGAAGGCGCCGCCGAACTCTACCGGAGCCGAGATCACGGCCGCCGGTGGCGCTGACCAACTCTGAAAGACAGCTGGGATCGATGTCAAAGCGCCGACATCGATGAGCTGGAATCCGCTTGACGGTACGTGCGTCTGGGCGACCGAGATCGCCGTCGGCGCACCCGCGGGCGTGCCCTGCACATAGGGCTTGTCGGAACCGTTGCCGGCCGCGGCGACGGTCAGAACACCGAGTGCGTGGGCGTTGTCCACGGCTGCCGACAGGTCGTCATTGAACGGCGAGCCGTAATTGGCGCCCAGTGACATATTGATGACGTCGACCGCGTCCGATGGATCGCCGTCACCATTCGGATCAACAGCGAAATCCATACCGTGGATCAGGGCGATACCACTGCAGGAAGACGCATAGGAAGCACAGACCTTGACCGCGTAGAGGTCCACCTTGGGGGCAACGCCGCCCGAGCCGCCGATGATGTCAGCGACGTGCGTGCCGTGCCCGCCAAAGGAAAGCGTGTCGTTGGCGGGTATCGGATCAGGGTCCGGGGCCAATGCGCCAAACGGCCAGTCTTCACCGACGAAATCAAAACCGCCGACCACGCGGCCGCTCGGAAACTGACCGTCAAGAACCGTATGACGCAGATCTCCGCCAAAAGGAGTCGTGTCTGTGCCGTAGGCGTCTTCATAGGCTGCCAGTGTGCCGGCACCGCCGAACGCAGCATGGGTGTAGTCGACGCCGCTATCGAGTACGGCAACCGAGACGTGCTTGCCATCCGCTTTTAAACTCTGGACTGCACTCGCGCCGATGTAGGGCACGGTTTCTGACAGGTCCAGCTCGTAGTTAGCCACTTTCCTGACCGTCTGCACCGCGGCATCGGCGGCAAGGGCCGGAAGATCAGCCGAGTCCACTTCGAGGAATACGGCGTTGAGCACCATGTGAACCTGCGCGATCACCCGCATGCTTGGCAAAGCGCTGAAGCGTTTCAGGAAATCGGCTTGCTCCTGCAGCACCGCCGACTTGCTGCCGCCACGAGCCACAGGGGCGCCGCTCAGACGCACAATCACCTGCTGTGGCCCCGTTGCCTGCCCAGATTCGCGGTCCAACGACGGGTCTGCGGCCAGGATAGTCACGGGCGTATCGAGCCTGAGCGCTTCGATCGACGCTGGCACGTCCCGCCCCAAAGACCTGTCAACCTGTGCGTTCGCGGGCATGGACGCTGCGGCCACTGATAACACTGCCGTAAATAAACAATACCGATTCATAGGTAATTCCCCAGTAGGTGGTTATTTCCAAAAATATGTTTTTGGACTTTTGGGTTTGACCGGGTTTCCTTGGAAATGGTCGGGCTGTCCGTGGCGAGTAGAATTTTTCGAGGCCGGTCGAATGGTTACTTCCTTTACTGACTTTAACCAATCTGGATGGGAATGTGAAGTATCTGGGCCACATTGTCACGCACCAGGGGTTATTGATCAGCCTGCTAAGGAGTCCATTCACCGGGACGACCCTCAAACCCACTGTGAAGATATCACTGCAATGCCCGGTCTGCCGCATGGCATAATCATTCACAGGCAACCTGTGGAACGCACTCGAAGAGTTCATGGAAATGACCGGTGTTATCTTATACATCTATGACTTGCTGGCTCATATCAGGGACAACTGGCGAGGGACCGGACTACGGTTGGAATTTGATTAGGCGCCAGACATGCCCTGGTCGATGGAATCGAAAGTCTTCTCAAGAAGGGTGAGGAAGCGGAAACTGAAACACAATGCTATTACGATACCCTGGACTTCTTACTAAAACATAGGTAACCGTAACCCCCTGTCCCGAGGCGACTTTGCTTTACCAGGTCATCGAGGAGTGCAGGTCCGAGTTTCAGGCCAAACTCTGGCCGCACTGGCCAGCCAAGGCAAAAACAAGGCCGACCTGGCCATTCCATTGTCCGGACAAAGGTACTGACGAATCAAAAAATACATTTCAGCAGGCATATGAGTATCCGCTTACGAGAATTCATGTTCACCTGGGTGCGGGCCAGGTGATTGAAAGTAATTACTATCGACCCGCTACCACCAGGCCACGTAAATGCCGGTCAGCATCAGCGCGATGACCAGTGATGCCAGGTTAAAGCCCCTGCTGGTGCTGGTATCGACCTGGGAATAGTCGATGGCGTTGGGGTGATCACCGGCTTTTTGCAGCCAGGAAATCAGCATACCCAGTCCCACGCACAACAGGAAAGCCAGGCCGACGCGGTCGATAAATGGCAATGCCGGCCAGGCGAGTTTGAAACCCAGCGACAGCACCGCGGAGCCGATGGCCGCACTAAGTGCGCCGTTGGCAGTGGTTTTTTTCCAGAAAATCGCCAACAGGAATATCGCCACGATGCCCGGTGTGAAGAAACCGGTGAATTCCTGGATATACTGGAACGCCTGGTCAAAATTACCCAGCAATGGCCGCGCCACGACCATGGCGATAAGCATGGCTGAGAAACTCACCAGGCGCCCGACCTTCACCAGTTGCTGTTCCGATTTCCGCCTGCCCATGTGGGTGTAGACATCCATCGTGAAAATAGTTGAGATGCTGTTGGTCATGGAGGCCAGCGACGAGACGATGGCCGCGATCAGGGCGGCGAACACCAGTCCCTTGAGCCCCACCGGCAGCAGCTTCATAACCTCCGGGTAGGCCTTGTCGGGCGCGGACAGATCGGGCGCCAGGATGACCGCGGCGATACCCGGCAGCACGACGATGACCGGCATCAGCAATTTCAGGAACGCCGCGAACACGATGCCTTTCTGAGCTTCCCGCGTGCTTTTGGCCGCCAGCGCCCGCTGGATGATGTACTGGTTAAAACCCCAGTATGACAGGTTCATGATCCACATCCCGCCGATCAGCACCGAGATTCCTGGCAGGTTTGCATAGTGCGGGCTGTCTTTTGACAGAATCATGTCGAACTTGTCCGGCGCCTGTTCCAGCACCATGCCAAAGCCGGCCAGGAAGCCGGCGCCGCCGGATATCTGGTTCATGGAGATATAGGCGATCAACAGACCACCCAGCACCAGCAAAACGACCTGGATGATATCGGTCAGGGCGACCGCCTTGAGCCCGCCGTAGAGGGAATAGGCAGCGGAAAACAGACCCAACAGCACCAGTGCCAGGGTCTGATCCAGACCGGTCACGGTATTGATCGCCAGCGATCCCAGCCACAGTATCGAAGTCAGGTTTACAAACACGTACACGCCCAGCCAGAACGTCGCCATCACGGTCCTAACCCTGCTGTCATAACGTTGCTCCAGGAACTGGGGCATGGTGTAAATACGGTGCTTCAGAAATACCGGTAACAGGTACTTGCCGACGATGACCAGCGTCAGCGCCGACATCCATTCATAGGATGCGATCGCAAAACCCAGCACAAAGGCTGAGCCCGACATGCCGATGATCTGCTCGGCGGAGATATTGGCCGCGATCAGGGAGGCGCCAATCGCCCACCACGGCAGGGCACGCCCGGCCAGGAAGTAGTCACTGGAGTCCTTTTGATGACCGGGTTTTTCACGCGATACCCACTGGGCGAGCACCAGCAGAATGATGGCGTAAAGGGCTACGATGGTCAGATCAAGGCTTTGCAGATACATGGTGGTTCCTGTTGTTTTTTTGTTCGTGGCTGAAGTTTTGGTTCGAGTGGCGCAATGTGCGGGTCAAGGCGAATAGGGCCTGATGGTGAAGCCATAATCGTATGACATCTCGTTCAGGGTGTATTTCTGCAGCGTACGCTTGCCCCAGGAATCATCGCCGCCGACGCCCATCTGGCCGAAATCGATGTTCAGCGACACCAGGTCGCGGGGTACGACATCGTTGACGTGGATATTGACACGTTCCTCGTTATCGCGCGCACCCGGACCGTCTTCCGAGGTGATCGCGATCTTAACCGGCGGAACGAAATCCGCGAGCCGGTTGTGGTGCACGCTGAAGCCGATCAGATCATCGGCCTGGAAAGTGATGCCGGCTTGATCACCATCGGCAAGCGACACCCAGCGTACATCGGTTTTGTAACCGTTTTCTTGCGGACGCATATAAGGGACATAATGATCGGCGACCCGATTGCGGTAGATTCCCACGTGTGCGGCCTGCTTGCGGTCGCTGTAGTTTTCAAACGGGCCACGGCCGAACCACTCCACGTTTTCCAGCGCCCGGTCCAGTTCCAGGTTCATACCCACGCGCGGCATTACCGGCAGGTCAGGCTCGCGTTCGAAATGATTGCTGATGTGCAATTCACCGGCGGCGTTAACGGTGTAGGCCGATGACCAGCGCGCCGCTTCCCGTCCCTCTGCATCATCAAACGCGTAAACCGCTAAAACCACCACCTCGCCGCTGTCCCGTTGCCCGGTCGAAAACGACACGAGACGCCGGTTTGCGCCCGCATCGCGCCACACGGCGGCCCAGTCCTGCATGTAGTTGCCGAAATCGTTGTCGGTCGGCGCGCGCCAGAAATTGGGCGCCAGCGGCTTGAGCAACAGTTCCTCGCCGTTGAATCGTATCGATGAGAGCAGGCCGGACCCGCGGCTGAACCCGTAGTTGAAGCCGGTTCCGGAGACGCTCACCATTCGCTCATCGGGTTGCAGCTTCAGCGTTCCACGCACGGGTTCAGCGCTCTGGGCCACACCGGCCAGGTTCGGCACCACGAACTGCTCCGAGGCGTAAGCATGGCCGGCAGGCAATATCCCACGGGCGGTGTTGGATATGAGCTGCATGGTGAGGTGGTATTGGTGGCCAGGCTGTTGTTCAGGCAGCCTGTCCCAGAGCCGCAGCTTGGCGGCTGACCCCGCCGCGATCCCAAGGTCGCTGCTGTCGCCTGCAGCCACCACCCGGCCGTCATCCGCCAGTGTCCATTGCAAGTGAAACCCCTCGAGCGACAAAAAATCATAGTTATTGGAAAGCTTGATTTCGCCATCCGGTAAATGACCGGCTTCAAAATCCACCTCCTGGTAAGCGTATTTCACTTCCCAGTACGCCGGTTGCACGCGGCGGTCCGGGAACACGATCCCGTTGAAATTGAAATTACCGCTCGAAGGCACATCCGGGGGACCGTAGTCGCCGCCATAGGTCCAGTACGGTGTGCCGTGTTCGTCGTGCTCGAGCAGGCCCTGGTCGACCCAGTCCCAGATAAAGCCGCCCGCCAGTATGTCGTGGCGGTTGATCACGTCCCAGTATTCGGCGAGATTACCCGTGCTGTTGCCCATGGAGTGCGCGTACTCGATCAGTACGAACGGGCGGTCGTTGTGCGTCTGGGCATAGGCTTCCAGGTCCCAGTGACGCCAGTACATGCTCGAATGGAAGTCCGAATGGCGTTCGCCCACCAGCTTGATATCACCCTCGGTCTCGTATTGCACCGGCCGTGACAGGTCGCGGGACTTTATCCACTGATAGGTGGCGCCGAGATTCACGCCATCACCGGCTTCGTTACCCAATGACCAAATCACCACCGAGGGGTAGTTTTTGCTGCGTTCGAGCATCCTTTGCGTGCGGTCGAGGTGATGTTGCTTCCAGTGCGGCTTGTTGCCCAGCGTCTTGTCGTGGTCATAGCCGTAACCGTGGCTTTCGATATTGGCCTCGTCCACCACGTACAGCCCGTATTGGCTGGTCAGTTCGTACCAGCGTTCCGGTTGCGGGTAATGGGAGTTACGCACCGCGTTGAGATTGGCCGCCTTCATCAGGCGGATGTCTGTGAGCATGGTCTGCTCGTCGACCACGTGGCCGGTAACATCGTGGTGCTCGTGCAGGTTTGCGCCCTTGAGTTTGACCAGCCTGCCGTTGACCATAAAGCGTCCGTTGGTGATCTCCACCGTCCTGAACCCGATTCGCTGTGATATAGCCTCCAGCGTTTCTCCCCGTTCACCTTTAAGCTCAATCAGCAAGGTATATTGATTGGGGATTTCCGCCGACCACGACCGTATTTCGTTGATAACCCCCGCCACGCTGTGGCGGGTGGCGCCGGGGTTCAGGGTCAGATCGGATGTTTCGGTGAGCAACGGCGTTTCACCGTCCAGGACCTTCACCATCACGGTCCCGTCCATGGCCATGGCGTCGGCGTTGACAAGTTCGATATCGACACCGAAAACACCGTCGCGGTAGGCGTTGGTCAATCCAGTGTGCACAAAAAAGTCACGCACGCGTTGTTTGGGGCGCGCATACAGATGCACGTCGCGCTGGATACCGCTCAATGACCAGAAATCCTGGTCTTCGAGATAACTGCCGGTGCTCCAGCGGTAGACCTCGACGGCGATGTCGTTTTTGCCGGGTCCGACGGCACCGGTAATGTTGAATTCAGAGGCGGTTTTACTGCCTTCGCTGTAGCCGATGTAACGACCGTTGACCCACAGGTAGAACGCGGAGCTGACACCACCGAAACGCACGAACACATCGCGCCCCGACCAGTCTGCGGGTACCTGGAAACCCCGCTTATAGGAGCCCACCGGGTTTTTCTCCCGTGGCACATTGGGTTCATCGATGTCGAAAGGGTAGGGCACGTTGACGTAGATCGGGTAGCCGAATCCGTGCCGCTCCCAGTTCGACGGCACCGGGATATCGGTCCAGCCGGAGGTATCATAAGCAGCTTCAAAGAATCCAACCGGGCGGGTTGAAGGGCTGTCGGAATATTGGAATTTCCAGACACCGTTCAGGGTCCTGTAATTGTCATCCGCACTGACATCACCTCGGAGTGCCGCGGCCCGGTCCGGATACGCGTGGAAATTGGCCCGCGGTGCTTCGGTGTTCTGCCGGATGACACCGATGTCGTTCCATGCGGGTCGCTCGTCAGCGGTGGCACATCCGTAAACCGTCAGAGCCAGCAGCAGACCGGCGGTGTTGATCCAGATCAGTGACATCTTCATGAGGCTTGTGTTTCCTTTGATTCTTTCCATTGACTTTATCATTCAGTCCCTGCTACGGCTCTCAACCGCGCGGCAGCGGCCTCGGGCGTCAGGTCGCGTTGCGGCATGCCCAGCATTTCGAAACCCACCATGTGTTTACGTATGCTTGCCGAGCGCAACAACGGTGGATAGATATGTGCGTGGAACTGCCATTCCGGATGTTCGCGGCCATCGCCGGGACGGGGGTGAAAACCCATGGAATACGGTGTTGATGTCTCAAACAAACGGTCGCAGGCCAGCAACGTGGTTTTCAAAACGCTGGCAAAGCCCTCAAGCTCCTGTGCGGACATTTCATTCGGCGCGGCCATTGGCCGGCTCGGCAGCAACAGGGTCTCGAACGGCCACGTGGCCCAGTAAGGCACCAGTGACACGGCCTCGGAATTGCTACACACGAGCCTGCTGCCATCTTCCAACTCGGCATCGAGATAGTCGATCAACAATGAGCGGCCATGGGCTTCAAGATAGGTCTGCTGGCAACGCAACTCCTTGGCAGGTTCAACCGGGATGCCGCTGGTAGCCCAGATTTGTGCATGTGGATGGGGGTTGCTGCAACCCATCATAAGGCCACGGTTCTCGAAAATCTGAACGTAGCCGATACCCGGTTCGTTATCGAGTTGTTCGAATTCCCGGTTAAGGAATCCAAGCACACGGGAAATACCGGCGATGCTCATATCGGCCAGCGGCTTATCGTGTTTTTCCGAATAACACACCACGCGGCAACGGCCGCTCTCGGGCTGTGCCCTGAACAGGGGGTGCGAACGAGGATCCTGTACAGATTCGTCCGACAACGACGGAAAATCGTTATCGAAAGCGAACGGCCCTGAATATACCGGGTTGTGTACGCCGTTGACGCGAACATTGCCGGCACACAGGTAACATTCGGGGTCGTGAACGGGTTGCGGTTCACGCACCACATCTTCGACCTGGCCCTGCCACGGCCGTTGGGTACGTTGCGGCGAGACCAGCACCCATTCGCCGGTCAGCATATTCTGTCTTCGGTGCGAATTCGCCTGCGCCGTCATCGCGGCAGGACTTCCTGTACCGGGTCACTGGCCTCAACCACGTGATACCAGGGTTCCCGACCCAGTAGTTTTGAATATTTTGTGCAAATTTCCGCTGCTGCCGCCTTGACCTCTTGACGTTTGACCAGGCTGACGGTACAGCCGCCAAAGCCCGCGCCGACCATTCGGCAACCGTAGACACCGTGGCACTGCCGGGAAATATCCACCAGTGCGTCCAGCTCGGTGCAGCTCACTTCGAAATCATCTTTCAGACTTGCGTGTGATTGGCTCATCAGATGCCCAAGTGTAGCAGGGTCGTTGTTGACCATCGCCTCGAAGGCATCGTGCACCCGCTGGATTTCCAGGACCACGTGCCGGCAGCGCCGGTAGAGCAAACCGCCGAGCGCATCGTGGTGGTCATCGAGTTGCTGCATGCCGGCATCCCGCAAAGCCTTGATCCCGGGTATGGATCCGGCCAGCAGGGCCACGGCCTGTTCGCACTCCTGCCGGCGGTTGTTCAGGGCGCCTTCGCGCAGCGTGTGCTGTATGCCGCTGTTGACGATCAGCAGGCGGGCATCGGGGGGCAGGGCAACCTGCTCGTACTCCAGCGAGCGGCAGTCGAGCATCATGGCCTGCCCCTTGTTGCACAGGGAGATAACGTACTGGTCCATGATGCCGCAGGAAACACCCACGAAGTCGTTCTCCGCCACTTGGCACAACAGCGCCATCGCGTTGCGGTCAGACTCGTAACCAGAGCACGTGAGCATCGCGAAAGCCATCACGGTTTCCAATGAGGCGGATGAACTCAAACCGCCGCCGAGCGGTATCTCACCCGTCAACAATATGTCGGCACCCCTGAGTTCGAAACCCTTGTCCTGCAGGACCTGCAACACGCCCTTGGGATACTCCTGCCAACCCCCATCCGGGTTCTTGTGTATATCGTCGAGAGCGATTTCAAGTGACTGCTTAAAATCCCGGGCCAGCACGCGCACGATGCGGTCGTCTCGTGGCGCGACAGCCAGCCAGGTATACAGGGCCGTATTGACTGGCATCACGAAGCCATCGTTGTAGTCGCAATGTTCGCCGATGATATTGATACGCGCGGGCGCCCTGAAAATCCGGGCGGGGCGGCCGAATTCTGACTGGAATGCGCTGAGCAACGATGCCCCGGTGGTGGTTTTAGCCCGCATATTTCACCAGTATCCCGGATGCTGGCGCCGGACAGTACACTCGTCCAGCCGTGCATGGACAAGCCAGGGCCGGGATAGGTATCGGGCCGGGTACACAGTGCCCCTCGAAATTTCTTGGTGAAAATGCTATTTGATCCAACTGATTCATAATCATGCAGTGAGGCCCCGTACCGACTGGTGAAATATGCGGGTTAGCCATGCGTGTTCACCGTGTTGTCCAGACAGATCGCCAGGGACCAGTCGCGGGTCCCGCCGGCTGGCAGAATGTCCGCCTGCCCATGTGCGACGGCTTCGGCCAGTGTTTCGTGGGGGGCGGTGGCCGGTTCCAGCCCGAGGTTCAGGTAAGGCTCGGAACCGCAGCCTGACCAGGCATTTTTGTTTATCCATAATCCCAGCCAGGGCAGGTGTTGCGGGCTATATCTCATACGCAGGGTTTCAGCTCCATCGGCCGTGCTGACACAGACTTCTTCTGTGGAGCGGACAAAAAGCTTTGCGCAAAAAGTCTCCGGTTTGCTTGACGGTTTGAATATTCCAGCCAGGTCGAGGCACGTGCCACCCGAAGACTCCAGCAACGGCCAAGCCTGGTTTCCGTTGAGCACGCCTGAGCCGCTGGCATCGCCATGAGAAGGCCGGATCGTCTGACCTTCCTTTAAACCGATATGCATGCCGCTCTCAATAGCCAACAGCGGGTGTGCACACCATAACCACGGCCATGCCACTGACCCCGTGTTGGTGAGTTTGTATTCAAGTTCAAGCCGCGGCTGGTTGGCGTCCAACACGATTCGCCGCTGCAATTGAAAATGCGGAGACTGTCCTTGCGCAAGCAGTTCGCAAACGCCTGCACCGGCACCGTCGATGCCGGCTTCGGTGGTCTTCCAGGCTTTATCGACCAGGCTTCCGTGGTCGCCGAAAGACAAGTGGCGGCCACCGGGCAGATCGAGGCTGCAGGGTTTGACTGAAAACAGGATTTCATCCCATCCGCCCGAATCCAGTTGCCTGTCGTAATCCATGCCGGGCCGGGGGTGGCGCAGTGGAATATACGGGTTCTTCCACAGCCAGTCCCGACCGGTTCCCAGATCCACCATTTCAAGAATCTTGCCGCCGAGTTGCGGCATCACGCCTACGGACATGCAGCTATTCCGGAGACGGATGATGTCAAAACCGTCGGCAGAAACTTCAGTCTGACATATGGCCACAGCGTGATCCCTGGATTTTGTCCCTGAAAATGACTGGTAAAACCGGTCACCAGTTTCACATCAACCTGGTGTTCGAAATTATTACTAGGATATGAAACTCATACCCCCCGTGAAAATGGACTTTGAGTGAATCTGATGGATAATCTTACGGTAAACTGATCGTTCACAATTGGGCAAAGGACTGATGGAGCGACAACTGAGAGAGGGTTTTGCCGGTCAGGATATGTTTGTCATCCCCCGACCGGTGCTGGCCGAGGCGCGTCGCCATCCGTTGGTGCGGGGGCTCTACCCCACCGACATCGGGTGGTACCCGACGGCACGCTATCATTACCGTGAGCGGATCAACGGGGCTCCGGAGGACCACCTGATAATGTGCCTGGACGGGCACGGATATGCCGTAATCAATGACAGGGAAAGCCATTTGCGCGCCGGGGAATTACTCATCATCCCACGTAATTGCCGCCACACTTACTGGGCGGCCGACGACCAGCCGTGGTCCATCTACTGGATGCATTTCCGGGGTGAGGATTCCAGTTACTACGTTGACCGCATCCCGCATGTTGCAGAAACCGTGGCGGTAGACGAGGCTGCCCGGAACGAAGCTGTGCGGCTTTTTCGCGATTGTCTTGAAACTCTGGAAGGTGGTTATACCCTGCCAAACCTGATTTACGCGGCCCAGTCCGCCCGGCATATCCTGTCGTTGTTATTATTCCGGAATTCGGCCCTGCCGATGAAACAAAGCATGGTCAACCGGCGCCTGAATTGTGACGCAATGATTGAATACATGCATTCACGACTCGCTGAACCGGTGCGTCTGGAAGAATTTGCCAGCAAAGCCGGGCTCTCGGTCAGCCATTTCTCGGATCTGTTCCGTGAACAGGTCCACCAGTCACCGTTGTCTTACTTCACCCAGTTGAAAATCAGGGCCGCGTGCCGCTTGCTGGACCTGACCGGAAAACCGGTCAAAGTGGTTGCGGTGGAGACCGGCTACAGCGACCCCTATTACTTCTCACGCGTGTTTAAAAAGGTCATGGGTATTTCACCGGATAAATACAGGGCAATCAAGAAAGGCTGACACGCCGGGCAGTTCGCGGTGACTTCATTTTCACGTTTGTAATCAACTATCAAATTACCTATGCTGAACAGCAATTAGCCAAAAGAAGAATACATCATGCAGAGACTGGTACGAACACTCATAATCGGCACCGTTTATTCAAGCCTGGGTTTTTCTTTAACTGCACTTTCGACCGAAGTGACCACCGCAGCAGATTCGCAAAAGCGCCTTATCACCGTTGATGATCAAACAGCGTTTCAGACAGTCGCTTCACCCGTATTCAGCCCGGATGGCCGGTGGATTGCTTACACCATCAGCAGCAATGATTTCGAAAAGAATCAATCAACTACGCGCATTTGGAAAATCCCTGCGAAAGGTGGTGATCCGATCCCGATGACCTCGGCATCGGTATCATCCTCTGTGCCGGTATTCAGTAAGGATGGCAATACGCTCTACTACCTGTCTGCCCGGGGCGAGCAAAAATCCCAGGTTTGGTCACTGGATCTGGTTGCGGGTGGTGAAGGCCAACAGCTTACCGATATCGAGCGCGGTATCAAGCAAATAAATTTCTCGTCAGATGAAGAAAAACTGCTGCTGGTGTTGAGAGACGAAGACACGTCTGAACCGCTGGTTGAAGGCAGCAAACCGTGGGTCGTTGACCGCTTGCAATTCAAAGCGGATTACACAGGTTATCTGAATCGGTTGCGAAACCACATTTATGTCTATGACATCGGATCAAAACAACTCGAGCAAATCACATCCGGCGATTTTGACGATTCTCAACCCGCATGGTCTCCGGGTGACAATCAGGTGGCCTTTACCAGCAATCGAAATCCGGGCGCTGACGCGAATACCGACATCTGGCTGGTAAATGCCTCGCAGGGATCAGAGGCAAGACAGTTAACCAGCAACAAAGGCGCTGACTCAACACCTACCTGGCACGCTGAAGGGAAGTGGCTGGCCTATCAGTCAGCAATAGAGGGTATCGAACCGAATTATGCTATCCAACACCTGACTCGAATCAAAATTGATGGCTCTGGTGCTGAACGCCTGAGTGAAGAATTAGATAGAAATATCAACAATTTAATATTCTCTGACGACGGTAGATATATCTATTTCCAGATTGAAGACAGCGGCGAGAGGCACGTAGCCAGGATGCGCTGGAAGGATGGGAAAGTGGAACGTCTGGTCAGTGGGAATGCCATCGTCAGCGATTTCGCGCTTAGCCGAACCGGTCGGATCGCGGGCATTATCAGTACATTATCCCAACCCGGCGAACTGTTTATACAGCAGGGTAAGCGGTCAACCCTGTTAACCAGCACCAACAAGCAACTGATCGATCAGCTGGATCTGGCTCAAACCGAGGAGGTACATTTTCAGGCGCCGGATGGCTGGCCCATCGAGGGCTTCATTACGTTTCCCCCGGGTTTCAAGACAGGCCAGCGCTATCCGACCCTGCTGCAGATCCACGGCGGACCGGTGAGCCAGTATGGACATGGATTTTCATTTTCCAGTCAGTTATTGGCCGCCCATGGCTATGTGGTGGTTCGTTGTAATCCCAGGGGATCTTCGGGCTATGGCCAGGCGTTCACCATGGGGCTCTACCAGGGCTGGGGTGAAAATGACTATCGTGACGTTCTGGCTGCGGTGGATTATGCCATCGAGCAGGGATATGCCGATCCGGATCGTCTCGGCGTCGGTGGCTACTCCTATGGCGGCATCCTGACCAATTATCTGCTGGGACATACGCAACGATTCAAGGCGGCAGCAAGTGGTGCAGGTTCCGGTCACTACCTTGCAAGTTATGGTCACGACGAATATCGGCAATGGTATGAATCGGAACTGGGCCTGCCTTGGGAAAACCGCGAATTGTGGGAGAGGTTATCACCCTTCAATTCCATCCATAAGGCCACCACACCCACGATGTTTTACGGTGGTGATAAAGACTGGAATGTCCCGATACAGGGCTCTGAGCAGCTTTACCAGGTGATGAAACGCGTTGGTATTGAAACCCAACTGGTTGTCTACCCAGGTGAACATCACGGCGATTGGTCGTTTGCCAACGAAAAGGACGCGTGGTTACGCAGATTGGCCTGGTACGGCCGTTATTTGAAACCAACTACTGAGAATTCGACCCCATAATGAACTCTCGCTATTGCCGTGGCGTGCCTTAGGAGAGACAAATTACTGGGCGTAATGCGATACTGGGTTCATGACCATTGGACTCGATCATTTCTTCATTCTTACCGAGCCAGGGGCTTCACAAGCGAGGTTGCTGTCTGACCTTGGGCTGATAGAAGGATCAGCAAACAGTCACCAGGGTCAAGGCACTGCTAATCGTCGCTTCTGTTTCGCTGATGCAATGCTTGAACTCCTCTATGTGCGTGATGCAGTAGAAGCAATGAGCGGTCCGGGAAATGGATTACGATTTGTGGATCGAGCAGCTGGCGGCATTGCATCACCTTTCGGAATCATCGTTCGATCAGATTCAGAGTCAACGACCCCGCCTTTTCATGGATGGAGTTACCACCCGGAGTATTTTGACGCTGAAAATTATTTTCATATTGGTGAAAATTCAGATTTATTGGAGGAACCGTTGTGCATTTGTATGCCGTTCAACCTACCTGCACCTTCCGGTCAGCCAGTCTCAGTTGATCCATACACAAGCGTAACTGAATTACGTATTAGCATTCCGGCGAGTCGACCATCCAAGGTGCTGGAAACTCTTGCTGAATGTAAGCGAATTTCATTTTGCATGGGTGAACCACACCTGATGGAAATTGTTTTCAATGAAGAAAAACAAGGTAAATGTGCGGATTTGAGACCGGAATTACCACTGCTCATTCACTGGTAGGCAAACTCCGGTAGCGTCCCAACGAATAAGCAATACCGCTCATTGCCGAGTTGCCGAGCATAAAAAGACCTGGTAGCTGGTCTATCCAATGATGCGTTTAAACACTTCCAGATCGATATTTCGTCCACACAGGACCACGACCACTTTTTTGCCTTTGAATTGTTCTTTTCGCTTGAGTAGCGCACCAACGCACAATGCGCCTGAACCTTCCACCACCAGGCGGTGTTGTTCAAACAACAGGCGGATGGAGGCTTCGATCTCCGCCTCGGTGAGCAACATAATCTCGTCCACATACCGCTGACACAAATCCAGCGTGATGCTGTCCAGATCCACGCCGCCGGCGCAGGTGTCCGCCAGTGTCGGGAAGGTATCCATCTCGACCATTTTGTTGGCGCGCATCGATTCATACATGACCGGGGAGTTCGCCGGAGACACACCGAAGACTTCCACATCCGGGTTATGCGACTTCAGCCAACCCGCTGACCCGGTCAGCAGGCCCCCCGCCCCGCAGGCGAACAGGGCCGTATCCAGACCAGGGATTTGCCGGGAAATCTCGTAGCCGCAGGTTCCCTGGCCACCGACCACGATGGGATCGTTATAGGGTGACGCATAGATCCTGTCTTCCTGTTCCGCCATCCGCCGGGCCTCCTTCTCGGCATCCCAGGCCCCTTCACCAAAAATGACCAGGTCCAGCCCAAGGCCTCGCAGCAGTTCCAGACGTGTCGGTTCAATATTATTTGCCACGTAGATCGTGGCGCGGTGTTTTCGTATACGCATGGCCTCGGCGACCGCCAGGGCGAAATTCCCCGTAGAGGCCGTTACCACCCCCTTGTCCAGTTCTTCTTCCGTGAGCGTCAGGATCTTGTTGATCGCGCCGCGAAACTTGAAGGAGGCGGTTCTCTGCATCGAATCCAACTTGAGCCAGACTTCGCCTTCGATCCGTTCGCTCAGCCACGGGGAGTACTCGAGCGGTGTGGGCGGCAGGTAATCCCCGCATCTCTCGTGTGCCTCCAGCACCAGTTGAGGTACATCGATTTGTAGTTGGCTTTCAGTTGTCATGTTTGATCTCCCGAAGACAGGACATGATAGACCATGCTGGCGATCTGACCCCATTCCATTCCCAAAAACGGCGACTATCCCCTGGAAGGTCTGCGGCGGCGGCCACCCCGGCGCCGGCTCCGGGTACCACTGGGATTGGTCCAGAAGGAATCCTATTGTGAGTTTGGAACCAGCGCGGCTGCCTTGGGCCCCGGCCGTCCGATGACGTCACACAAGTCAGGCTGAGCCGGGTGTTTGTCGGTGGCGCCGGGTTTACAGGCCTGCAGTTGTGACCGGCCCGTCAACCAGTGGGCAACTTCAAGTAACGACCCGCCGCCGTATTGCACGCCGCCCGCAACCAATGCTGCTTCGGTGTCTTAATCCGTAATCTGCGGGCGCATGTTCCTACTTTCACTGACAGCTACCTGCCAGCTGTGAACAGTCTTACCAAAAGTGGAACGGGCTGACTATAATGGCGTGTTTGCGCCTTATGCCGACATCGGCATAACGCACTACTTCAATAGAACTCGAGAATAACCTTGCCTTTTGCAGTCCGGTTACTGAGGCTGTTGAACGCTGCAACGAATTTTTTCAAAGGCCAGGATTCTGTCACGCGTGGCTTGAGTATGCCCTTGTGTAGCATGCCGAATAGTTCCTTCATGTTCTGTGCTGATTCCCCGGGGTGATTGATAAGCCACGTTCCCCACCAGACTCCAACAATGCTGGCCTCTTTAAGCAAGGCGATATTGGCCGGGAAAGCAGGAATGTCACCACTGGCGAAGCCGATAACAAGGTAGCGACCATGCCAGGCCAATGCCCGTAGTGCCTGCTGAGCCAACTCGCCACCCACCGGATCGTAAACGACATCGACACCTCTGCCACCGGTTAATGTTTTGCAACGTTCCCGCAAGGATTCCTGCGAGTAGTCGATGATCTCATCGGCACCTGCAGCACGGGCAAACTCCAGTTTTTCAGCGCTGCTGGCTGCAGCAATCACCCTGGCACCCATTGCCCTGGCGCATTCGACTGCGGTTATGCCGACACCACCGGCAGCGCCCAGTACCAGCACCGTATCACCCGCTTGCAAACCCGCGCTTTGTTTTAGCGCATGGTAACTGGTGCCATAGGTGATGGTGAATCCAGCCGCCTGTTTAAAATCCAGGCTTCCCGGCATTGCAATGACCCGTTCCTCAGGTACAGCGCACAATTGTGCAAATGCTCCACCTTCCGGCATGACAATGACCCGATCACCGGTTTGGTAGCGGGTAACGCCATCCCCGACCGCTTCAACCACTCCGGCAGCCTCGTTACCCGGGATAAAAGGCGGTTCAATTTTTTGCTGGTACAGACCCTTGATGACCAGCAAATCCAGGAAGTTAATCCCAGCGGCGTGTATCCGCACCAGCACCTGACCCGTGCGTGCGACCGGATCGGGTGCTTCTTCAATCATTAACTTATCTACCGGGCCAAGTTCTTTGCAGAGCAATGCGCGCATAAGTAATCTCCTAAACTATACCGGCTTTGGTCATGATAACTTTTGCTATGGCCTGAAAAAAGTGTTGAACCCAATGTAAAAATCACTGCCTGGGTATGAATTGTTAACTTTGCACATTGACCCATGTCATTGTGCTGCTGCCGACCAGTATGTGGGCTCGTTTGCAATGCAGTGATACAAAAGTGACCCACATGTCATTTTTTAACGAGCTAAAACGCCGTAATGTACTCTGGGTAGGAACTGCCTACATCGTGGCAGCGTGGTTGCTTATCCAGATTGCTGAGACCATTTTTCCGTTGTTTGGTTTCGGTGACACACCGGCACGTATTGTAGTTATCTTGCTGGCCATTGGCTTTCCCCTGTTTCTTTTGTTCTCCTGGGTTTTTGAGCTCACGCCCCAGGGCCTCAGACGTGAGACGGATGTCGAGCGCAGTGCATCGACCACGCGCAGCACCGGCAAGCAACTTGACCGCGTCATCATCGTGCTTTTAACCCTGGCCCTGGGTTATTTCGCGGTGGACAAGTTCGTACTGGAACCTGCCCGGGTTACGGTCCTGATGGAGGAAACCGCCCAGCAAGCACGCTCCGATGCACTTACGAGTATGGACACTCATCAACTGGTAAGCCGCCCAGGAGTAAGTGGGCTGGACGAACCAGCTTGTCTTGCGGTTCCTAGCCAGAATGAACCAGTAGTAGACCGCTACCGCTTCCATACTCCTCAGTTTGCAAGGAGGGCGCCAAGCAAGTCTACTCTGACTGTGAAATGAGACCGAGCTGTTGATTTGAACTTAGTAGATCTGGAAGGAGCCACTGTTCCACAATCTTACCCTCCGCAATTCGATAGATCGTCATCTCATTCACATGAATCTGCTTCCCGGTGGGTGGGTTGCCAAGGAAGCTGCCTTCATTCGTTCCGGTGGATGTAAAATGAATCGCGACAAGATCTCCTTCGGCAACTATCAGCTTGATTTCTTCCGCCCAATCCGGAAAAGCCTGGCGGTGGTTACGTACGTGCTCTCGTAATTCTTCAAGACTTGTCGTTTTGGAACCATCAGGCAAGAAATGCCAAACGACATCAGTAGAGAATAGCTCATCCATTATCTCGTGGTTACCCTTGTTCCAGACTTCTTCGGTCATGCGGCGAACGAGTTCCTTGTTACGCTCCTCAAATGAAGCCTCCTGGGTCGATCCGCACCCTGTGATGGTGATTAATGCTACTAATAACATTCCCATCAATATTTGAATCATTTTTGCCATTTCTTCCTCCTGATGTGTTGATTTACATGTTTATTTTCACCCCTTTTTGCATATTTAATTAACCCACTCCAAGTCAAGAAATACTTCATATAATCAAGTTATTGGAATTCAATTAACGGGGGGCAATTTTTCAAGATTGTATCCGGTGTGGCGCTTCCATACATAGCTTGGGCCAGTTGCTGCCAAAAGTGTCGTTGAAACTTACGCCTATTGTTTAGCCTCATTACGCCAGGTTGTCCTCGTGCCTGAAAGCCGAGCCCCACCGGAGTCATCAGCATTCACTTGTCGGTTTACTCTGACCCCGTTTCTCCTCTGACCCCGTTCCTCCATTCTATCCCCAAAAGCGGCCACTTGGGTGGTATAGTCCTGACGAGTCGCCAGCGCTTATTCGACTTAACTACCGGGCGGTGCGATTCGCGTCAAAACTGTTCGGAAAACAATAACGGAGAGAGCAGATGCCATCATCTCGCATTGTCTTGTTCATCATATGCTGCAGCTTTGCAGTTCAATCGAACCCCGTTTTTGCCGATGAAGAAAGTTCGGCGCCGACCAAGGTTGAAATTCTTGCGCACCCAGAGGTCAAAGGTGCCCTCGGAGCCATCGATGCGTGGCTGGAAGGTGTCCGCACCTACGAAAAAATTCCCGGAATGTCCGTCGGTATTGTCCATGATCAGGACTTGATCTGGGACCACGGCTACGGCTATTCAAACCTCGAAACAAAACGACCGGCCGATGCGGATACGATTTACAGCATTTGCAGCATCAGCAAACTTTTTACATCGATCGGCATCATGCAGTTACGCGATGCCAGAAAACTGACACTGCGGGATGCTATCGGCGATCACCTGGACTGGTTCAATATCACGCAGTCATACGATGACAGCGGACCGATCACGATCGAGAGTCTGCTGACGCACTCTTCGGGTTTGCCAAGGGAAGCCGAATTTCCCTATTGGGATGGGCCGGACTTTCCGTTTCCAACCCGGCAACAGATGATCGAGAAGCTTAAGACCCAAAGCACGCTCTATCCGGCGCAACGGCACTATCAGTACTCGAACCTGGCGCTGTCCATTGCCGGTGAGATAGTGCAGCAGCGATCGGGGCAGGAATACCAGGACTATATCAAGGCGAGTATCCTGGATCCATTGGGGCTGGACAGCACCCGCAGCCATTACCCCGAGGACCTGCGTGGCGGGCAACTGGCAATAGGCTATTCCGGCCTTCACCGTAGCGGCACACGGGATTTGGTCAAACCGTTTTTCACCGGAGGCATTACGCCGGCGGCAGGGTTCACGTCCTCGGTGAAAGATTTGGCCAGCTTCGCCAGTTGGCAGTTCAGACTCCTGGAAAAAGGTGGTAGCGAGGTCCTGGCTGCAAACACATTGCGGGAGATGCAACGTATCCATTGGCTGGATGCTGATGATGGCTGGAAGTTTGGCCTCGGTTTTGAAATCTGGGACGTTGGGGACATGACGGTTGTCGGCCACGGCGGTGGCTGCCCCGGGTACATTACCAATTTTTTCATACATACGAAGGAGAAGATTTCGATCGTCGCCCTGACAAATGCAGGTGATGGTCCCGCCCAGCGCTTGGCGCACAATATGCTGAAAACCATCAGTCCCGCTTTGAAAAAGGTAAAAACACCGCCGGCAAAACCCATACCTGATCTAAGCATGTACGAGGGCAATTATGAAGTGCGTCCGTGGGGTGGCGAGATGGCCATTCGTCAATGGGGCGATCAACTCGTGGCGATCAATATCCCGTCGAGAGAACTGGACAAGGCGATGACCAAACTTGAACACGACGATGGCCATACCTTTATTCGCCTGACGGATGATGGTGAGCGCCGGGAGCCCTGGGTCTTCGAGATGGCGGATGACGGCAAAGCGGCGCGTATTGTTCAGCATAGTAGCTATTGGAAAAGAATCGAATAAGCAAACAACGCAATTGAATATCCGCCTGGTCATTTCCATGGCCTGTTGCCGGACAACAAAATTTTCGATTGTGCGGGATCTTGCCGTGGCAACAAGTACCTTAACCCGGCGCCAACTTATCATGGCGGCAGTATATGCAGGCAACGCCAGCCGAGATCAGCCACGGGGTCCTCTATCTGGCTTCGTACGAGGCACGCTTCGTTACCGGGTCGGCGTTGCCGATCGATGGTGGTTCGACCGCTGGCCGTTGAGTTTGTGACTGGCCCAGAGTAAGCTTTTTCAATGAGTCAACGCGCCATACAATATACCGTTTCCGCACGCGGCAAAGCCGCCGCGCAGCCTATTCAACGGTTTATCAGCGAGAACTTCAGCCATATCCCGATCGAGGAGATCGACAGCTTTTTCGGTTTCACCACCCATACCCCACTGTATGGCGGGCGGATCTGGCATTACACCGAGATCAGCGCCTACGACATCCGTTCAATGTACAAAATGGGGATTAACCTGCGTCTGCCCCTGACCAACCATCATGTCAGCGCACAAGAGTACGAGGAAAACATCCCCTTCTTCGAAAAGTACTACCGGCCCGGCAACTCCATCATCATCACCAATGACAAACTGGCGCGTTGGCTGCGCCGCGATTTTCCTGATTACCGTCTGGAGGCCAGCGTGATCAAGAACATCGACAATCTGCGCAAGATCGACACTGCCGCAAAGCTCTATGACACGGTCATATTGCCGATGAGTGCCAATGAAGATGAAGAATTGCTGAACTCAATTGATGACACGAGCATCATCACGCTGTTCGCCAACGCCGGATGCGCACTTACCTGCCCCTCGAAAATGTGTTATCCAAGCATCTCCAAAGCCAACAAGGAAAATGACAGCTCACTTTTCCAGTGCTCACAAAAGCTGAAATACCGCGAATTACTGGGTATGCTGGATTTTGATCTGGACTATTTAACGTCACTCGGGTTTTCACGTTTCAAACTGCTACGTGCACGCCAAGGTGACGTGACCGGGCATTAACCCGCATCAAGAACGCAGACCCGAGGCTTTAATCGCGGCGGGTATCGATTCGGGGTTACCCATTGTCATCAGGTTGATGCCCGATACACCGGGTATTTCAGATATTTCCTGCATCAGTTCCGCGCAGATCCTGATGCCCTCGAGTTCAGCGTCGGCGGCATCCTGAAGTCTTTCAACGAGCCCTATGGGGATCTTGGTATCGCGCATGTTCTGCTTCAGCCATATCGCTGTTTTGGCCGATGGCAACACGCTCAAAGATATTATCACCGCGTATTTCCATGTGAGTTTTGTACGCACCAGGGCTTGGATGTAATCGCGCAGGATGTCGGTGTTGAAACAAAGCTGGGTTTGTAGAAAGCATGCCCCGGCATCGGCCCTGGCTTTCAGCGATTCCGCCCGCCATTTTGTTCCAGCGCGGAACAACCGGACCCCCGTTCCGATAAAAAAATCCTCATCCCGTCCGAGTGAAGGATCTTCATTCAAGGCATTGGCCATGGCCACCAGTTCACAGTCGGTGGTGTCAAACACGGTCTCGGCCTTTATTTGGTGATTGCTCAGATTCTGCTGACCACGTGTGAGCAAAACACTGGTGACACCCATTGCACGCAGACCGATGAGATCACTTTGCAAGGCGATGCGGTTCCGGTCGCGGCAGGTCAGCAGTGCTATTGGATCAATGCCTTTTTGTAGTACCAGGCTGGCTGCAGCGACTGCCGACATCTGCACCCACGACCACGGGTTGTCAGTGACCTGTATGCCATCGACCATTTCACCCAGGGCATCGACCTGGCGATGGACGTCGGCGGCGGTAAAGTTCCGTCGCAGCGAAAGCTCGGCGGAAATCGAAAAATCCTTGCCTTGTACCGCTTCTCTGAATGTTCTCAATGGCGTTCGGATCCCTGTCATTCTTTATTGGAACAGAATTATTCCTGCTGGTGGGATCATCGATTGATCCCGGCCATTTCTGAATGGAGGAATCATACCCGTATAGACTTAAACACCACAATACTGATTACAGTTTGTCCGCATGCACAAGGTGAAACCCCCAAATGGGGCGAGTGGGCACCCTGGGTAGTAAACGACTTACCACCTTACCCACCGTGGTATCGAATGAGTGAGCTGATTCACGGTTTGGAGCGTTGGGTTAGATAAATTCAAGTATCACTTAGATCATTTCACGTTAAGCGCAGGTAAAAATAGCGTTACATACTTGTGTGGGTAGCGCCATCTCTGCTAGATTGAGACCCATAAAAAAATAAACACCTAGAAGACAAAACGGGACAGACAATCATGGGTAACAAGCTCAATCTATTGCGCACACCACTGGCTGCGTCGATCGCATCCGTACTTTATCCGGTAATTAACGCGAATGCCCAGGATGAGGAAGGCAGCGAAGGTGTTCTGGAAGAGGTAATCGTCACCGCAACTTTGCGCGCAGTCAGCATCCAGGATGTGCCACAGAGTATCCAGGCATTCACAACGGTTGATATTGAGCGGAATAATTTTCAAAGCTTTACCGATATCGCCAATGCGATCCCCAGCCTGACCGTTATTGCGGAAATGCCGGGGCGTAACTCGGTCGTGTTCCGTGGTGTATCGACCGGCGCCCAGGAATTTTACACAGACTCCATGGCGGCCATCTATTTTGATGAAACCCCACTGACATTCAATTCACAACAGGTTTGGCCGGAAATGGTCGACCTGGAGCGTGTCGAATCCCTGCCGGGGCCACAAGGCACCCTGTTTGGTTCTGCTTCGCAGACCGGAACCATGCGGATGATCACCAACAAACCCAGCCACGATGGGTACTCGGGTCAGGCCTACGGCAGTTATATGTGGACCAAGGGCGGAGAAGGCTCCTACGCCGTTAACGGCCACGTTAATATCCCACTGGTCGAAGACACCCTGGCCCTGCGACTGGTTGCCTACTACCGTTACGAAGGCGGCTGGATCGACAATATCTACGGCAAGACCTATGTTGAAGTCGATCCGAAGTTTCAATCACCAAGCGACAATGCAGGTGTTGTTGAAAATGACCAGAATACCTTTGAGGTCTCCGGTGCGCGTGCTTCTCTTCTTTGGGATATCACTGATAAATGGCAGGCCATTTTTGCCGGGATTTCCCAGGAGCACGAAAACCTGGGCCACTGGGGCTGGGATCCCTACCTGGGTGAAAACAAGGTCACACGGTTCTTCAAGGACTACCAGAAAGACGATTGGTGGATTACATCGTTGTTGATCACCGGTGACCTGGGTTTTGCAACATTGACTTCGAGCACGACCTATCTGGACAGGTATCTGTCCTACGAATGGGACAACATGAACTACGAGCAATGGAAAGACGCCACCAACGGCCGGTATTACGCTCTGTACAATAGTAACTATACCTACGGCACAACCTTCAATGAACAACCACAGGATCGCTTTTCACAGGAAATCCGCCTGGTATCACAGGGTGACAGCAGATTCCAGTGGATGATTGGTGGCTTTTACGAGGATATCTATAACGAGTGGTACTACGGTGCCTCCAATCCTGACTTTTCCGACACGACCTCGTGGTATTACTCCAATAACCTCAGGTATTACTACAACTATTACGACTATTATTTCGGATTTGGAGTGGAGTACCCGTTGCCACAGACCACTGTAGGCTATTCCGAACTGCTGCAGAACACCACCAAGCAGTTGGCGTTTTTTGGCGAAATTTCTTACCAATTGACCGAACAGTGGGCAGTGACGGGTGGTGCGCGCTGGTTCGAGATCGAGCGGGATAACTTTACCAGGATCCAGTTCCCCGAAGGCATTCCACCCTGGAATCCGGCACTCGGAATGTTTGACTGGGTGGGCGATGGTATTCAGGAGTCGGTCTCAAAGAGCAGTGATACGGTGTTTAAACTCAGCACGACATACAACATCAGCGACGACAAGATGGTCTATGCCCTGTTCAGCCAGGGCTTCAGGGCAGGCGGTCTGAATAACCAGCGTGCAGCCAATACCGGCCAGGTTCCACACGAATATTTTCCCGATTATCTGGATAATTTTGAGATAGGCATCAAGTCCGACTGGCTCGATGGCAAGCTGAGGATCAATGCGACCGCCTTCTGGATGATTTGGGACGACTACCAGCAGTCCGAGTTCGGGCTCGGTGATACATGGTGGATATATGGTAATGTCAATGGCAATAGCGTGGAGCAAAAAGGTCTCGAACTGGACACCACCTGGCGTGCCACCGACAACCTGATCATCAAGGGTGTCTTTTTCTTCGGTGATTCCGGCGCGACTGAAGACTACACGTTCAATAGCGGCCTGGTGTTTAAAGAGGGTGACGAACTGGCGAATTCACCGCGGCGCAGGATTCATTTCTCGTTGGATTACACCCTTCCCTGGCACCCCTTCGGCGGTGAAATGTGGACGCGGTTCGACTACAGTTACGGCTCGAAGACCTGGGAGAGCATTACGGCAAGTATAGAAAAGGATAAGTTGAACCAACTTCCATCCTGGAACGTCAGTAATCTGCAGGTGGGTCTGAGCCTGCCCAGCGACTGGGATATCACCTTTAAAGTCAACAACATATTTGACCAGGAGATCGTCAACGCGCTCTATTCCGGGCAAAATAATGATTCCGATTTCTTTGGTGATCCCCGTTGGCACAATGTGCGAGTCACCCAGCGGCCACGTTCAATGGGCTTTAACGTCAGAAAACACTGGCGTTAAAGACTGGAATGTAAGGGGGTCAGAGTAAAGTGCCAGAGTCTTACTCTGGCACTTTACTCTGACCCCGGCCCTTCATTTTCCGATGAATACTTTGATTGCGACATCCGTTGTACGTGGCAGTCACCAGGGTGAAAGCCATGGTGGTGTTTACCTGGTTAATTTTGAAAACCAGCAGACACAACAAGCCATCGACTGGAATACCGCGGATATCGACTGGGACGGCCGAGGTGCAGACCGGGGATTGCGTGGAATCGCATTTGATGGTGATACCGTTTATATCGCGGCCAGCGATGAATTATTTGCCTATACAGCGGATTTCAAACTTCTCGGCTCATGGCGCAACCCCTACCTGCGACACTGTCACGAAATTAACGTATTTGAGCGCAGCTTGTTTCTGACTTCAACGGGCTTTGACAGCATCCTCGCATTTGATCTGGACAAGAAGGTCTTCCACTGGGCCCTGCACATTGAGATCGAAGACTATAAATTCAGAAACACTATTTATGACCCGCGGGGTGACGACGGGCCAATGATGCTGAACAAGATGCACATCAACAACGTCTGCTGTACAAAGGGCGGTATGTACATTTCGGGGCTAAAGACGGGTGGAATGCTGCATTTCAACAGCAGGACCACGTTGATGTCGGTCGAATTACCTCCCGGAACCCACAATGCCCAGCCATTTCGCAACGGGGTGCTGTTCAATGACAGCGAGGCGGACGTCCTGCGATACTCCGGTCGTGGCGATGGCCAGGAAGACCGCAGCTTGCCGGTTCCAACGTATAACCCCAAGGATCTGACTCACAAGAACCTGGACGATCAACGCATCGCCCGACAGGGTTTCGCGCGGGGTCTGTGCGTATTGTCGGAGGAGGTGGTCGCAGGCGGTTCCTCGCCTTCAACCATCACGCTCTACAACCTAAGGGAAAGCCGGCAATTGATGTCTGTCAACCTGAGTCGGGACATACGCAATGCCGTCCACGGTCTCGAAATCTGGCCCTACAGTTAAAGCCATAGTGGAAGTGCTATCCGTTGAAGGAAATTTTATTTCCCTGCATCCCTGACACCATCTGGTAAGCCCTCAACAATGTCACCCAGTTCTTCTTTCCATATATCCAGGTGTTTTTCATACTGACGCCATTTCCCCAGTGCCCCGGTATAAATGGGTTGGCGCACCTGCTCGGAACTGGCGGTCCGCACCGCGCGTACGTTTTCGTAATAATGTAAACAGGATTCTTCAAACGGCAAACCGCAAAAATCCAGGATCCGTCCGACCTGGGTTTCAAGATCCAGCACGGTCTCCTCATAGTGCACATCCAGAACGCCACCTGGTGCAACATCATGCCAGTGTTGCATCAGGTCGTGGTAACTTTGGTAGTACTCGGCAAGATCAAACATATCGTAGCTGAAGTGTTGTCCCGTACCCCAAAGCTGTTTGTAGGTGCCAAGACAGCTGTCAAACGGGTGCCGCCGGGCATTGATAACCCTGGCATTGGGCAAAATTAATCGCAGGAAACCAACAAAGGCAAAATTGTTGGGGAGCTTATCGGTAAAAAACGGTTTATCGGTGATTCGATGCCGGCGTGTTTCTTCCATGTACTGCTGACCATAAGCGCGCCAGTCTTTTGGTCTGAGGCCTCTTGCGGCCAGTGGGAATTTCACAGCGTCCGGCCTGTAGCGGCCAACAGATTCCGAAATTTTACTCAGAATGGGTAATTCCGAGGTTCCCTCGACCTGGCTGTGACTGGCAAGAATCTGCTCTACAAGAGTTGAACCCGAACGTGGCAGACCGACAATCAGGATCGGGTCATTGTCCTCAAAACCTTTGCCGGAATTCTGCTCCAGAAATTCAGCGCTGAAAACTTCCGCAATCTGCTCATTGCGCTCGCTCTCCAATACCGGATCGTGAAAAACCTCGGTACGTTTGAGCTGGTTGCCCGAGTGGTAATATTTCCAGGCGGATTCGTAGTCTTTTTTATCCTCGTAGGCTTTACCCAACGCAAAACGTATATGGTATTCGGCGCTGTCACTCAGGTTTTCGTTTTCCAACTGCGTGTGCATCGCTGCAACTTCGCTCTCCTCGAAGTTAAAAACCTTCAGATTGGCCATGCTCCAGTAGATTTCCCCGAAGTCCGGTTTTGCTTCGAGGGCGGCACGATAGGCCTTTAGTGCACCGGCCTGGTCGCCCACAGTTTTCAGAACATGGGCATACCCCATCTGCGCGCCGGCCACGTTTGGATTTAGCGACACCGATTTGGCGTAGGCCTGCACGCTTTTGTCCGGATACGCAGCCAGCGCCTGTGCATTACCCAGGCCGGCCCAGGCGGTAGGATTATTCGGTTCAAGACTGGTGGCTTCCTGGTAACAGTCGATCGCGGCCATGGGTTGGCGCTTATCCAACAAAACCGCACCCAGGTTGAGCCACGCGACCGTATAATCAGGAGCGAGACTGGTGGCACGGCGCAATAGCGCCTCAGCATTGGCCAGATTTTTCTGGTTCTGCCAGAAAACAATGGCGAGGTGTCGCATGACATCGATATTATTGGGATCTTTTTTGAGGAGTTTTTGAAATACCTCTATGGCCTCGTCGGAACGGTCCGCTTTCATGTGTTCAAGACCGATTGCTATCTCCCCTTTATCCGGTTCCTGTTCAAAATACTCCTTGAACGATTCATCGGCGTCTTCGCCGCGACCGACAGCCACCAGTGCCTGGCCCAGTTTCTTGTGCGCCAGGGGCAGGGCCGGTTCGAGTTTAATCGCTTTCTCAAAATAGGGAATGGCTTCTTCAAAGCGCCGTTGCATGGCGAGCACACTACCGATATCTTCGTGCAGGTGCGGAAAGCCGGGTCTGATTTCCAACGCGAGGCGCAATTGCTCTTCTGCCGCGGTCAATCGATTCTGTTTCATCAGCGCGTGGCCGAGTAGCCGCAGGTGATGAACACAACCTGGGTTGAGGTGCAGGTAGTTCCGGCAAATCTCTTCAGCGCGTAATGGCCGGTTGACCTTCATGGCAGCGAGCGCCGCCTGGATACTCTCGTCTTTTGGACTAGTGCTTGTCTCGTTCATTGCGACACTTTACCACCAAACGCTGATCACTGACTCGGCACGGAAAGGTGCGTCACGAGCTCAAAAAAACCTGCGGCGATGGTACCACCCAGGTGATATTTGAACCACTGGATTTCAATAAAGTTTTCGCCTTGATCCAAATACCATTGCGCGGTGTTTTCGGCCTGTCTTTTTTTGTTAGAATGCCCACGGCATGAAACCTATCACTCCGCGTTGTCCAGTCCTTGTCTATCATTCGCAAAATGTGGCGGGGAGCGACTACGCGCGCAACGATCACATCGCGCTGGCCAGTGATCTGAGATTGATTCACCGGCTTGGTCTGCGGGTGATACCTCTTGCGTGGCTGGTGGAATGGTTGCTGGGTGAACGCGAGTTGGAGCTTGAAGCCTGCGTGTGTATCAGCTTTGATGACGGCGTGGATACCGATGTGCGCGATCTGGATTTTCCCCGCTTCGGTATGCAACGCAGTTTTTTAAACATCATGCATGATTTTCGCAGTGAATTTGAACCCCGTACACAACCGCAACTGCATGCCACTTGCTTCGTAATCGCAAGCCCCGAAGCACGGGCGGCGATGGATAAATACTCTTTGTTTGGCCAGGGGTGGATGAGCGAGGACTGGTGGCGCCAGGCTTGCGACAGCGGCTTCATGGCCATCGCCAATCACAGTTGGGATCACGAACATCCCGACCTGGCGCACATTGGCGGCACCCCAGCCGGGGATTTCTTTGTCGTGGATACACAAGAGAAGGCTGACCGGCAGATCGTTGCGGCAGGCGAGCATATCGCGACAGCCACGGGTGGACGACACCCGGAGTTGTTCGCCTTTCCCTACGGGCAGGTGAATGACTATCTTTGCGGCGAGTATCTTCCCGGACACAGCCACCATTTGCTCAAGGCAGCGTTTACAACCGAGCCACAACCGGTTCATTCCCACAGCGACCGCTGGCAACTGGGAAGGTATGTTTGTGGACGTGACTGGCGTTCGGACTCCGGTTTGAAACAGATCCTGCTTGCCTGACCAGCCATGCGACTGCAGACACTCGTTTACTACATACTGCGCGAATTCCGTGACGCGGTAGAATTTATTTTGCTACCCGGGTTGGCACTGGTGATGCCCTGGTCATGTAGCTTTCGGATCTTCCGCCGGGTTTCGCGCTGGAGCTGGTTATACCGCCGTTATTGCCGGGGTGCTTTCGAGCAGGCCTCACGGTACGTGGAGATAAGCGACCCGGATCAATGGCGACAACGGCACCGCCTGCTGTGGTTGATGGACGCGGCCGAGTACTACGTTATGCGTTTTCGCCCGCGGGCCTTTATGCGTCCCGATCGATATGAGGTTGTCGGGGAGTGGCCGCAACAGGGTCACTTTATCGCCGTCGGTCTGCACTGGGGCCTGGGCGGGCTGGTATTCAGGGATCTGAACAGGAATGGCTACCTGCCGCGCCTGATTTTCAAACGTAACGTGCTGGGTTTTGCCGAGCAAAGCCGCGTGGAGAACCTGTACCGCCGCTGGCGTCCCAGGCAATATGCCAAGATCGGTGGTGGCGATCCGATCTCCACCGGTGGAGGGTTTGGTAGAATTATTCAATCGCTGCAAGACAAGGATGTACTCATCATCGTTTTTGACGCGCCCGTTGAACCAACTTCAAAACCCGTTTCTGTGAAAATTCTGGACCGGCCGGCCAGGTTGCGCAGCGGGGTCGTGCGCTTGTTGGCTGAAAACGATGTCAGCTACGTAAAGTACCGCCTGAGTTACAACATAGAGAACGGCCGTCGCCGGCTCGAGATTTCACCCCCTTTAAACACCGATGACAAGCAGGAAATTGCCACGGACCTGGCGGACCACCTCGACGCGGCGCTTCGTTATGACTCAAGCCTTTGGTACCTGTGGCGCCAGGCGCCGGTGTTTTTCGACTGATGGGACGCTTGCCAAACTTCCTCATTATCGGCGCGCAAAAGGCCGGTACCAGCTGGTTGCACCAGAAGCTGCGTCTGCACCCCGAGATTTTTCTGCCGCCGGTAAAGGACCAGGCCCATTTTTACTGGGACGAAGGGCCGCACGCATCGACACTTGAACAGTACAGTACGGGTTTTGATCCGGCGCTAGAATGCCAAGCGGTCGGTGAGGCAACGGCCGCGTATTTCTGGACCGGCAGCGGTTCGCAATGGGACGTCAAGCCCCGGGGCCATTGTGCCAATGTGCCAAAACGGGTGCTGGATACCCTGGGCCGGGATACCCGCCTGATCCTGTCATTGCGGGACCCTGTCGATCGCGCCGTTTCCGCTTACCTGCATCACATTGCCAATGGCGATCTGGACCCCGGGGTCAGCCTGCTGGATACGGGTGACTTTGTCGGGTTGATCGATATGGGATTCTACGCAGCGCATTTGCAAAATTGGCTGCGTTACTTCCCGCTACGGCAAATCCATGTTCTGATCTATGAGCGCGACGTGGTGCAGCACGCGCGAGACACACTGCCACGTGTATTTGATTTTCTCGACGTAGATTCGGGTTTTCATGTTCAGGAGCCGGAACAAATCGTGTTTTTAGGTCGGCAGCGTGTATGGAGTGATGGCGAGGTATGGGTGCCGCCAGATGAATATCCAACGGTACCGGGCCAGCAGCAGCGCCAGATTGATGGCTACCGTTACTGCCGTTACGTAGACCGGCCAACGGTCAACAAACTGCGGGAGATCTATGCACCCGACCGGGTGCAACTGCAAGGTATTTTGGGCATCGACCTCGATCCTTTCTGGACCTGAGCCCATGATGCCGGCCCATTTGAGATCGGCCCCCGCAACAACAGGTTCAGCCCCAATGATTGACATCAGGACAACAACATAAGCAACGCCACTGACAAAATCGGATTGCTGCTGCTGGTGGCACTCGGCGGACTGGCGGCCTTGTCAGCCATAGCGGTTGATATCAGTCTGCCGGCAACCTCGCTGATCGGCGGCGACCTGGATGCCGATTCCAACCGCGTCCAGCTGATCGTCAGTCTTTACCTGGCCGGATTCGCTTTCGGCCAGATTCCGGCGGGTGTTGCCGCTGATCACTTCGGCCGCCGCCATACCATCATGGCCGGGTTGACCGGTTTTATCCTGGCGGGTGGGGTATGCGCGATGGCCGACAGTTTCAACATGCTGTTGGCCGGGCGCATCATGCAGGGCTTTTGTGCCGCGGTCGGGCCGGTGGTCAGCCGCGCAATCGTGCGTGATATCGCACAAGGGGAACGCGCCGCCCACCTGATGTCGGTACTGATCACGATCCTGACCCTGGCGCCGCTGATCGCGCCCAGTGCCGGCAGCCTTGTATTGATGGTTTCAGACTGGCGTGCCATTTTCTGGCTGACCGCCGTGATCGGAGCCTTTGTGTTTATTGCAGGTGTGATCGCCATCCGGCCCCGGCCAGCAGAAATAGCACGTAAAGACGGCGTCAGCCAACAGTTTCTTGCGGCCGGGAAACGTTTTTTTTCAACCCGGCAATGCCTGTTCGGTCTGGCCCTGATGACCCTGCCCGCGGGCGCTTACCTGGCCTTTCTGACCGCGTCACCGGTCATCATGGCAGAGCTCTATCATGTTTCGGCGGAAGCCTTCGGGCCGATGTTCTCGGCCAGCGCGATAGCGTTACTGATCGGCGCTACGATCAGCCGTATCTATGTGCGCATACTGGGCATGGTCACGATCATCAGGCTCGGTGCAATCAGCTTGTTGCTGAGTGCGGCATTGTTCGTTTTACTGTTGCTATCCGGCAATATGACGATGTTCCTGTTCTGGCTCTGTGCTTCGTTCTACATGTTGGGGTTTGGCATGATCGGCCCCAGCGCCGCGGCCATAGCGCTGGACCCGGTGCCGGACCTGGCCGGCCGTGCAGCGGCATTTTTGGGCACCGTGCAGCTATTTACCGGAATGCTGTTTTCCGTGCTGGCTGCGTTCTTGTATGACGGTACCGTGAACATCATCGTTGCATTGTTCGTGGTCAGCGCGGTCAGTACCACGTGGATTGCTTTCAGCTATCGCCGGGGCTGACCAGATATGCAAAAATGCAGGGTCAGACCGGAGTTATCGAAGGTGAATAATCCTTTATTCCAAATTTTCAGTTCCGTAAGATGGCGGTTTTAATCCAAACTAACCCGCATACTTCATGAAGGATCCGGAGTTTGCAGTGTAGCTGGCGAAACAGTTTGGTCGATCGTTCGAAAAAGCATAGCGGTAGCTATGGTTTGAGAGGGATCGGCCGAAATGTGAAGCCAGATGCAGTGCAAAACCGGATAGGACAAACTGTAAACGGTGAATATTGTTACAAAAATCGGTAAGCTCTTGAATTAATTTTGATAATGTCATTTGAACGTCCGCCTTCGTGAAATATGCGGGCTAAACTACGGGCATCAAAAAATGGTCGACAGTTACGCCACGGATGAAATCACCCCCTGGCCAAAACTCGTCTTTCGCGGCACGGTCGTACGCCGCGCAGTGGTGATCGCGTTGATCATCGGCACGCTGCTGGCGATTATTAATCACGGCGACTTTATGCTGGAAGGAACGCTGGGCGAAGGGTCAATCAAGAAAATATTGCTGACCTACCTGGTACCGTACTGTATTTCGACCTATTCCAGTGCCAGCGCCATCCGCACACAGCAGCGCCTGGCATCGGCTAAAAAAGTCCGCACTTGATCGGCTGTCATGTGATAGTGGACCATATTCACCATACCTGGATGGTGAAATAACCCAAAGGAGTGTCCTGCAAGGACGTACCGACAAAAAATGATCCTGATGATCGACAACTACGACTCCTTCACCTACAACCTGGTGCAATACCTGGGTGAACTGGGTGCCGAGGTAGAAACACTGCGCAATGACGCCATCACCACGGCGGAGATCCGCAACCTGAACCCGCAGGGTATAGTGATTTCACCGGGGCCGTGTACGCCGGATGATGCAGGTATATCGCTGGCAGTGGTGGCGGAGCTTGGCGGGTCATTCCCGATTTTGGGCGTTTGCCTGGGCCACCAATGTATCGGCCAGGTCTTTGGTGGCCGCGTCGTGCGCGCGGGGCGGGTCATGCATGGCAAGACCTCGTTGATGCAGCATCGAGGCGAGGGTGTATTTGCCGGTCTGCCACAACCGTTTGAGGCGACCCGCTATCATTCACTGGTGTTGCAGAAAGAAGCCATACCCGAGTGTTTGCAGGTGACCGCCTGGACCGAAACAAAAGATGGGGAAGTAGAAGAAATCATGGGCCTGAAGCACGCCAGCCTGCCGATCGAAGGTGTGCAGTTTCACCCCGAGTCCATTCTGACCCGCTGTGGTCACGACCTGCTGCAGAATTTTCTCAATACAATTCATCCGGCTACAGCTGGTAAAGATGGGCGAGATCAGGATTAAATCAGGTATGGATATTCAACGGGCGCTGCAACGCATTGCCGGGAAACAGAATCTGTCCACTGGAGAAATGGTGGCCGTCATGCGCCAGATCATGTCTGCGGGTGCCACCGATGTGCAAATCGGCGCATTTTTGCTGGGTATGCGGATCAAGGGCGAAACCATCGATGAGATCACCGGCGGTGTGCAGGTGCTGCGTGAATTCGCCAGCGGTGTGGAGGTCAGCGGCCCCCACCTGGTGGATATTGTCGGCACCGGTGGTGACGGCGCCAACCTGTTCAATGTTTCCACCGCGGCCTGTTTCGTGGTGGCGGCGGCCGGTGGGCGGGTGGCAAAACACGGTAACCGGTCGGTGTCTTCGAGTTCCGGGAGCGCGGACGTGCTGGAGGCGGCGGGTGTGCGGCTGGATATTACGCCAGCGCAGGTGGCGGAGTGCGTCAACCGGATCGGCGTCGGCTTCATGTTTGCACTGATGCACCACAGCGCCATGCGGCACGTTACCGTGGCGCGCAACGAACTGGGTTTGCGTACCCTGTTCAATATTCTGGGGCCGATGGCCAACCCGGCGGGGCTGACCCGCCAGCTTATCGGGGTGTATGACCGCAGCTTGTGCCGGCCAGTTGCGGAGGTGCTGCAACGGCTTGGTTCTGAACACGTAATGGTGATTCACTCCGAGGACGGGCTGGACGAGATCAGCCTGGCCGCTGGAACACACGTTGTCGAACTCAAAAACGGCGTGATCGACGAGTTCGTCTTGAAGCCCGAACAGGTGGGTGTTGAGCGTGGCTCTTTGCAGGGTCTGGCGGTCGAGGATGTTGCTTCGTCACTGCAGCTTCTGCGCACAGCATTGGCCGGTAAAAATGCCCCTGATCATGATGAGCGCGCGGCCCGCGCGGCCAGGCTGGTGGCGCTCAACGCCGGTGCCGCGTTGTATGTCGCGGGTGTTGCCGATTCAATCAGTGATGGCGTGGCCTGCGCCACTGACACCCTGACGAGTGGTGCGGCGCTGCACAAACTACAACAACTGGCAGTCATGACCCAGGGTTTCTGATGGCGGTCCCTTCGATACTGCAACGCATCCTGCAGCGCAAGTCCGAGGAGATTGCAGCCGGTAAAACTTCACTGCCACTGCATGAACTGAACGCACGAGCGCAGGATTGCCCTGGCACGCGTGGCTTTGTACCTGCCCTCAAACAGGCCCTGCGACAGGGTCCAGCAGTGATCGCGGAAATAAAAAAGGCGTCACCCAGTGCCGGCGTGATCCGTGAGGATTTCCAACCTGAAGCCATCGCGCGCTCCTATGCCAGCGCTGGCGCGGCTTGTCTTTCGGTGCTGACCGACAAGGATTTTTTCCGGGGGGATGATCACTACCTGCAACTGGCCCGCGACGCCTGTACTTTGCCGGTGTTGCGCAAGGATTTTATCGTCGATCCCTGGCAGGTATACCAGTCGCGTGTTTTGGGTGCGGACTGTATCCTGTTGATTGTAGCTGCGCTCGGGCAATCAAAGCTGCAGGAATTGTTCGGGATCGCGAAACAGGCGGGTATGGATGTGCTGGTGGAAGTACATGATGCCGCCGAAATGCGGCGTGCGTTGCAACTCGACCATCCTTTGGTCGGGGTCAACAACCGTGATTTGCACAATTTTGAAACATCGCTGGCCACCAGTGAGAGCCTGAAAAAATTGCTGCCCCCTGACCAGGTGCTGGTCACGGAAAGCGGTGTCAGGACCACCACCGACGTTAAACGTATGCAGTCAAGTGGTATCAACGCCTTCCTGGTAGGCGAGGCCTTCATGCGTGAGGCGGATCCTGGCAATGCGCTGAAAAAAATGTTTTTTGACGGTTCGTGATATGAAAAGAATGCCTGGATCATTGCAGGTCTACATCTTTGCGGTGGTGCTGTTACTGGTTGTCGGCCTGCAAGATGCCGCCGCCCAGCTTGATAAAAACACCCTGTGGCGGGATGCAGTGGTCACTGATCTGGATGTGGATTTTGGTGGCACCGGTTTTCACGCCCGCTGGCGCTTTCATCGTTGCCATTGCGGTGATTTGCAGGTGCAGGTGGAGCAGGTCGCCCAAGATGGCACGCTGACCGGTGAATTGCTGATGGTCGACGGGCAGGTTCTGCTGGCGCGTGGTTTTGGCCAACAGGGAACAAATATCGTCTCGTTGATGCAGGCGCCTTCGTTGATGTTGCAACTGGTTTATTCATTGTTGAACCGCAGCGAACCGGAAGGTCCGTATGCCGTTGGCAAAAAGCGGCGGTGGGATGTGGAAGAAGTCAACAAGAATTTCAAACTCAATACCGGCTTTGCCACCGGTATTTTTGCAGCACCCTGGCGCGTCAGGGGATCCGGCTGGAAGACGGAAACAGGCCAGCGCCGCTTTGAGTTGATGTTTGAATTCGGCAACCAATTGCCGGGGCAGGTCGCCAATACCGATACAATGACGTTTTCCGGAAAACTGGATTATCGCAAACAGGGGTTTCCTTATCCGGAATCTACCAGCCTTGAAGGTTGGAGGATTCAGTGGTTTTCACTGGGTGAAGATGAATCGAAGCTGGTTTCTGAGGGATTGACGCTGGCGGTGTTGCGGGAGCGGGCCGGGGTGCGGTGAAATGCTGATTCTTATTTTATTTGGTGGACATGAATGTCCACCCTACAGTTTGTAGGCGACTGCTTTCATCAGGCCTGCGGTCATTCTCATCAGCCCCTGCACCGGGGGCGGTAATTCAAATGCGCCGGAATCTTCGGCCATCTGGGCATGCCTGGCCTCGTCGATTTTCATCTGGTCGAGGATGGCGCGGCTGCGTGCATCTTCCGGCGGCAGTTTTTCCAGGTGGCCCTGCAGGTGGGCTTCGACCTGGTTTTCGGTTTCTTTCAAAAACCCCAGGCTCCAGCCATCGCCGGCCAGGCCGGCCACGGCGCCGATGGCAAATGAACCAAGGTACCAAAGCGGGTCCAGCCGGCTGGGCTGGCTTTCCAGTTCATCGAGCCTGTCTTTGCACCAGCTCAGATGATCGATTTCTTCATTGGCCGCCTGTTGCATACTGGCCTGGACATCGGGGTTGCGTGCCGTTACCGCCTGCCCGGCATACAGTGCCTGGGCGCAGACCTCGCCGGCGTGATTGATACGCATCAGACCGGCCGCGTGCTGCCGGTTTTTTTCATCCATGACCACTTCGGGAACCGACTCTGACGGATTTGCACGGGACGCCACGTTTGACTGGCTCGTTGCAAGGCGCAGGGCGTTGTCAATGCTGATGATCAAACGATCGACTGGCGTATAGCTGGGAGACATTTGTATCAACCTGAATTTAATGGGAAACCGGACTTTATTGTACTACGTAAATTGAGGTGGGTTTTCTTTGTGACAAGCTATATAATCCGCACACTTTTGCAAACCCGGAGGACAAGATATGAGTGATTTACTGAGGATCATGCTGGCAGGCAGTCTGTTTTTATTCGCCGCCAGCGTGTGTGCGCAGGACGAGGAAGAGGTTGTCGAACCCGGTTGGGATGGTACCGGTGAGTTCGGTTTTGTCAACACGACCGGTAATACAGATTCAACGGCTTTGAACGCAAGGCTGGAATTCATCAGAAACTCAAGGGGATGGCGTCACCGCTTCACGGGCACGGCATTGATGACCTCCGAGGACGGATTCAAGGATAACGAACGCTACACGGTGGAAATACAGAGCGACCGCAAACTCAGCAAGAAGAGCTGGTTGTTCGGAGCCTTCCGCTGGGATGCGGACAAATTCGGATCCTACGACCCGCAAGTGACACTGACCGCCGGTTACGGCCGCCAACTGATGAAAAGTGAAAAGCACGAACTCAAAGGTGAAATCGGTGCCGGTTATCGAAAACTGACGGAAACCGTGTCGCGTGACTCTAACCGCGAAGCCATAATGAGATTCCTGCTGGATGATGCCTGGCAGGTTTTCAAGACCACCAAATGGACAAACCGCTTGCTGGTTGAATCAGGTTCCAGCAACACGTTTTCCCAGTTCAACACCGGCCTGGCCGTATCGATGACCGAGCGCTTTGCTGTAAAGCTCGGTTTTGAAGCTCGCAACAATACCAAGATACCGCCGGATGACTCGGAACACACGGATACAATTACCTCTGTGAACCTGGTATATAACTTTTAAACTGCAAGAATGACGGGTAGGTACAAATCCTGATGTCCGGGTATTATCAGAAACATCTTTTTTTCTGTACCAACGATCGCGGGGCGGATTCCGAGCGTCCTTCCTGCAATCAATGTGGTTCGGCACAATTGCGTGAGTATGCAAAGAGCCGGGTCAAAAAAATGGGTTTGTCTGGACAAGGGAAGATACGTGTGAACACCTCCGGATGCCTCGATCGTTGCGAGCAGGGACCGGTTTGCGTGGTCTATCCAGAAGGGGTTTGGTACACCTATATTGATGAAACGGATCTGGATGAAATCATCGACAGTCACCTCGTTAAGGGTGAACCGGTCGAGCGTCTTAAAATCCGCTCATGAAAATCAATGAAACAGGCCTTACAATGGTTGAAACTGGGGCGTTAAGCCAGTAGAATTCCCGCCCTTCACCCGACGATGCGGGTTATTTACAGAGAACGGTAAAAATGAAGACTTTTACAGCAACACCGTCAACGATAAAACGCGAATGGTGCGTTGTCGACGCGACCGATAAAACCCTCGGCAGACTGGCCTCCGAACTGGCCCACCGTCTGCGTGGCAAGCATAAGCCCGAGTTCACCCCCAATATGGACACGGGCGACCACATGATCGTGGTCAATGCTGACAAGATCAAGGTCACCGGCAAAAAGCTGGAGGACAAAATGTACCACCGCTTCACCGGTTATATCGGCAATCTGAAATCGATCAGCCTGGGCAAAATGATGGATAAGCACCCCGAGCGTGCTATCGAGTACGCGGTCAAGGGCATGTTGCCAAAGAACCCGTTGGGCCGGGCCATGTACCGCAAGCTGCATGTCTATGCAGGACCGGAACATCCGCACGCCGCCCAGCAACCGACCCAGCTTGAGCTGTAGGTCGCAGTTAAACTTACGGATACGAGATTTATGGCTACTGAACAGTATTACGGAACCGGACGGCGCAAGTCTTCCAAGGCTCGCGTTTACCTGAGCAAGGGTAAAGGCGACATCACCGTCAACAACCGTCCCATTGATGAATTCTTTGGCCGGGAAACTGCCTGCATGGTGGTTCGCCAGCCGCTTGAAAAACTGGAAATGCTCGATCAATTTGATATCCGCGCCACGGTTGAAGGCGGCGGTATCTCCGGTCAGGCCGGCGCCATCCGTCTTGGTCTGACCCGGGCGCTGATGGAATACGACGGCGAGTTGCGTGGGGTATTGCGCAAAGCCGGTTATGTTACCCGCGATGCGCGTGAAGTCGAACGCAAAAAAGTCGGCCTGCACAAAGCACGCAAGGCAACCCAGTACTCCAAGCGTTAAGATTCGATCCCGACTGGGGGATCGTCTAGTGGTAGGACTGCGGACTCTGACTCCGCCAGCGGGGGTTCGAATCCCTCTCCCCCAGCCATACAGTCTGGTCTCCGACGGCAGTCTCCGTCGGGGACCAGGAATCTCTCAAGTATTCAGCTCGTTACAGCATCTCTGGTCGATTAAAAGCGAACCAAACTCACTTCATTTTACTCAAAATTGCTCGTTTTCCCTTATGAGTCTCTGTCACTAGAAATGGTGGTTCGGTTTTATAAAAACGAATTGGAACAAGGTGTTACATGTCATAAATAACATTCTGACCTTGTATATTAACGGAGACTAATATACGGACCTAAGAGTTAAATTTGATTCGACTCAACATTTCGCATCGAACACCGTTTTTCCTATGGTATAGCCAATCGCACGATACCCACGCAAGCGTCTTTCGAACATGCGCGCGAGCATCGGTACATCACGGTCGACATAGTCGTAGATGCGAACCTCGGTTTTGTCGGGATGAAGGCGGTGGAGTCTTCCGGCATACTGGGTCAGTGTTCCTTTCCAGGACACAGGCAAGGCCAAAAACAGTGTATCCAGTCGCGCATCGTCAAACCCTTCTCCGACATAGCGCCCAGTTGCAAGAACCAATCGCTCTTCGTCATCGGGGATGGTTGCCAGTCGATTCAATTCCTCACTGCGTTTTTTTGCAGTTTTACCGCCTTGCAGGACAATCAGGTTAGGTGTGAAATTGCGGAATTGACTTGCAAAGTATTCCAGGTGCGCTTTGCGTTCCGTGAGTACAATTGGTGAATGGCCTTCCTCGAGCGCCTGCAGGACATCATTGAAGATTAGATGGTTGCGTTGCTCGTCAGTGGCCAAATGTCGGTATATCTCATGAATACGTAGGCTGTCATCGTCGATCTTTATGTCTGTCTCACGGATGACCAGGTTGCGGTTAAGGGAGCGGTGTCCTGCTTGATTTCGAGCGTCTATGGTGAAACGCACCGGACCCAGCTGCATTTCAGTTATCGGGTGATGACCGTCTCGGCTGTTAATTTGCACCGAAAACTGCCCCAGGTTTTGCACTGAAAATTGCCCGGTATTAATCCGGCTCGGAGTAATGCATTCAAGCAGCTAGACTGCTGTAGCTGGGGCAATTGGAAATGCAAATATGTACAGTTTTTGGTTCAAATTTCAGTGCAAATACACAAGGTTGAGATGCTCTTTGGTCATATGAAACGCATACTGAAGGTGGATCGCTTGCGACTACGTGGTCTGAGCGGTGCACAGGACGAGTTCCTGCTGACTGCGACCGCACAAAATCTCAGACGAATGGCCAAGTACCTGGGGACAGGTCCGCCTGTTGCATCTGGAATAGCCTGAAAGTGACCGAAAATACCAAATAAACGAACAAAAGCACTAATAAAAAAACAAAATCCGGCATCAACCGGAACGCAAGCCTCGCATCGAAACTCGAGCTACAAAGTCACTCATCTCACAAACGAGTTTTTCAACACAATAGGCCAGAACCGGTCTCTCAGGAATTGTACGCGCAACTGTAGTACGAAGAATTTGGCCCCCATACTTCTGCGCGCATACGCACCTCTTACAAGGCATTCGCCAAAGTCAGATAGACTGACACACCATCCACGTGTTTTAACGCTAGAGGTCTCGCTTAGTTTTAGAGTTGAGGGTCTTAAGCATGTTTTGGGCGAATTCGTGTGAACTTCTGCCACGCGGTCGCAAATCGTCACGTTCCTTCAGGATCTGTAGCATGAATAGTCGGGTTGGCTCACCCATTTTGATGAGTTCCTGCCAAGCGCGTTCACCCATTCCTTGCGTCTTGCAGGCCCACCACAAGCTCTTAACTTTTTGCTCGATTTGGGCGGCGGCGTCCTGTGGTTTGGTTTGGGCGGTGCCATCTCCTACTCTATTGTCCGGATCGTTTAATGCAACACTATTCAATGGATCCGATGCTTTTTCATTCCTCATTCTGCCTAGAGTGGATGCAGCTCTTTCTCTAATACACTTATCTTTAGCTTTTAAGGCCTTATTTAAAGGATTTACCGCTCTATCATCCCCAAAATCTGATAGAACCAGTGCTGCCATAAATCGAACTTGTTCACTATCATCGTTTAATGCCTCGACCAAAGGCGGTACGGAAGACTTGCCAATACTTATAAAAGCACTTTCTAGCTTACGATACGTTTGAAATCGCTTTTGGGGGGGTAATCAAGGCGCAATGCTTTAATTAAATGTTTTATTCGGATAGGTGTTAATAATTGTCTGACGAATTTAGAGTTTTGTTCTTGCTGATATTTTTCTGACAGTTTTTCAATGTGTTTAAAATTTCTTTCTAATTTAAGCAATCTGCGCGCTTCTGCGCGATATTCTTGGTTTTCTTTTTTCCGAAAAGCCTTGTCCTTTCTAATTCTTTCATTTATCTCATATATTCTTTTATTTCGCTCTCTAATTTTTTCTCGAATCTTCTCCCTGTCTTGCGCATGCATATCACGAGACCCACCAATACGAACTCCGCAATGTGAACATGAAGAAGCATTCTCAGGTAATTCGAGGTGGCAATTACCACAGTAATAATCGGGTGCCATGGTATCTCCCTTCACATAGGGTCAGAAAATGGTATTAAATTAAAGATTGCCAATTTCGCTTCAATACTTCTTTAATACAAGTAAAGGTAGTTTTAACGCTATATTGCCAGAAATCTGCATATATTGGGAAGCTCGTAAACTTGTGTTCCGCTGGTGGTTGCTCCGCTTGATGACAATCGCATATTCATTTCAAGTTGAGCAAGTACCAAGGACCGCATGGCGTGTATAGCTCTAATAGGCATCCGAAGTGGTTTCGACAGGTAAAGGCTCCAAACAGAGCTGAACTCACACGACTCACGCATACCATTGCGCAGCGCGTTGGTCGTTATCTGGAGCGACAGGGTTTGGTGGAACGTGATACCGGGAACATTTTTCTCACCCAGGACGCTGTGGATGCTTCAAATGAAGACCCAACGAATCAATTGTTG
>Ga0255052_10000131_pt1 | contig 55657 bp, 55 predicted proteins | sample JV7_2_21_MG_FD_188632 | JGI IMG/M metagenome (GOLD analysis project Ga0255052, IMG submission 188632) | Seawater microbial communities from Jervis Inlet, British Columbia, Canada - JV7_2_21 | ecosystem: Environmental > Aquatic > Marine > Inlet | place: Canada: British Columbia | collected...
GAGCAGGTCGTAGCGTTGGTCGGAGGTGATAGACTCGGTGCCCCGCAAAAATGGGACGGAGCAGTTGACTGAAACCGTCGAAAAAACGAACAACGGCGGCATCCTGTTTGACAAGACCATAATCAGGGATATCTACGATGAGCGGTTTGTGCCGGGTGGCTGGTTGCACTCGGAGTCCGTGGTCGGAGCGCTGGGATCGGGTGGCCGAGGTCAAACAATGTATGTTGGCAATGTACCGCGACAATTTGTGCTGCGACATTTTGTGCGTGGCGGCTTGGTTGGCAAGCTGGTGCGCGACTCTTACGTGTGGACCGGCGCGGATGAGACCAGATCCTTCGTCGAGTGGCGCATGCTCGCGAAAATGACGGCAAAAGACCTTCGCGTCCCGAGGCCAGCGGCGGCTCGTTATTGTCGGCATGGCCCGATCTATACGGCGGACATCATCACGGTTCGCATTCCGGGTGTACGATCGCTCTCTGAGCGAATAGCCGAAAGAGAGTGGGGAGCCAGGTTTTGGTGCTCGATCGGCGCAGCGATTTACGAATTCCATGCCTGCGGCGTTTGTCACGCGGACATGAATGCCCATAACTTGCAGGTCGATGATGACGGAAAGCTATGGATGCTCGATTTCGATCGGGGGCGCCTGTTGCCACCAGGCTCCTGGCAGCAAAACACCTTGAATCGGCTGCATCGCTCACTCGAGAAAGTGAAAGGACTTGATCCGAACCTACATTATCGGCGCGATAATTGGGAGCAGCTGCTCGAAGGCTATTTCAGTGCATCGAGATCGGAGTAATAGTCCGGGTAGCCCTCAGGCAGCCCTTTGAACTTTCGATGCACCCAGAAGTACTGCTCCGGACACGTGCGTACGTGTTCTTCCAGCACCCGGATGTACTTCATTGTGTCCTTAATCTCATCATCGCTGGGAAAATCGTCTAACGGCGGATGAATGGTCAGCACATATCGACCGTCAGGTGTGCGCCGCTGAAAATACGGCAGCGTCACGGCTTTGCCAAGCCGGGCAAGCGTCGATGTTGCTGTCGTATGCATTGTGGGTATGCCGAAGAAATGTACGACCGCCGATCCCTTGAGGTTGTAGCTCTGGTCAGGTGCATACCAGACCGGCCTGCCCTTACGCAGGCTGCGCACCATTTGTTTGATATCCCGTTTCTCAATCGTCGCGTCGGCCGAACGTTCCCTCCCTGTGCGAAGAACCTCAGTAATGAACTCATTGCGATTACTTCGATAAACGGCGTCAAATGGCGGGCAATTCAGACTTAAAACACGACCGCTTATTTCAAGAGTGGTGAAATGGGCACACAGCAAGATAATCCCTTTACCGCTGCTGACAGCGTTCTGCAGGTGTTCGAGTCCTTCGATCGAAGTGATATCAACGAGTTTCCTGTTGGTTGCCCAGCGGCCGCAACCCATTTCCACGATCGACATTCCGAGCGCTTCGAAGTGTTCGTAGGCCAGCGCGTCGCGTTCGTTTGCCGATAGTTCGGGAAAGCACAACTCGATATTGCGTCGTACGATCGCGCGACGTTCGCTACCGACACGGTGCATCAGGCGGCCAATGCCGCGGCCAATCCCGAGTGCGTACGAAAAGCGTAGCTGGCAAATGGTCCACAACAGGCCAAGTCCCAGCCATACCAGCCAGTAATTCGGTGTCCAGTAGTGGTGCAGGGGTTTACGATCAGCGGCCATCGGTCATGCAGCTTATGAATAGCAGCTTGCGGAGTCCAGCGATATTGTACAGTCGAAGTGTCGTCGCTACTCGGAGCTGCCGCCTGCGTCGTCGTCGCCTGATTGCACGACCGCGCTTTCAGTCGTCTCGGTCGGTGTGTCGTCAGTCTGAATGCCAACGTGAAATGCCGCGAAGCCCGGCATGACTACCTGATTGCGTGCCATGCCGATTACGCGCCCCGCGTACGGCGACTTGAGTTCTGTGCTGGCATTGCTCATGGGGTCGGTAATGGTACCGAGCACATCACCTTTGCGGACTGTGCTGCCAAGGATGACGTCTGACAATAATATGCCGCCGTTGTCGGCGCGGACCCAGGATGAGCGGTAGTACACAGGTTCCGGGTGACCCCAAAGGCGTATCTTCTTGACCATGCCAAGCGTGTTTATGAGTGTCTCGATGCCCTTCACGCCATGCTTGACCTCATTGAGTTCCAGTTGCACGGGACCACCGGCCTCCAGAGTGACCGAAGGTATGCCCGCTTGCGTCGCTGCATGACGAAGCGTTCCGGTACCGGGAGTGCTGTGCAGAATTACCATTGAACCGAACCCCTGCGTAAGCGTAACCACATCAGGGTCGCGCAGGTCCGCGCGAATCTGCGGCAGGTTTGCGCGTTCGAACGAGCCGGTATGCAAATCAATCAACGCATCGCAATGAGCGACAACATTGGTAAAGAAAGAATGCGCAATTCGTGCGGCAGCACTGCCGGTTGGATTACCGGGGAAATAACGATTCAGATCGCGACGGTCGGGCAGATATCTGGAACCACGTTGAAATCCCTGCACATTGACGATCGGCACGCCGATGATTGCGCCCGACAGCTTTTCGGGGGACAGGTCATGCATGACGCGTCGTACCATCTCTATACCGTTGAGCTCGTCGCCATGGATGGCGGCTGTCAAGCAAAGTGTTGGTCCTGGCAACGTGCCGTTAACGACAAGCACTGGTGTCGAGACCGGTACGCCCTCAAATAACTCAGTTGCTGACCACGACAATTGTTGTGACTCGCCAGGCATCACTTCGACGCCAAGGAATTGCAGTGACGCGACAAGTCCGTCGGCCTCGGTAACCGCGTTTGCCAGCGGAACAGTGTTGTCATGCGCAGGAACGGGATCGATCATTAGTTCAGCGTGAGCTGCACCTTCGCCGGAACGCGCATCGCTTTCTGCTGTCATATCCTCACGGATGGCGGCGCCATCGTCGCCGGGCTCGATCACTAGTTCCGTTGCCTGTACCGAGAGGACAGCTAGCAGGAATGACATGCCCGGCAGGAGGCGAACGCTGTTGAAAAGTCGGCAAATATTGGTCATCGAACTCAATTGTCCTGTGTCGAACCGCTCGCGGCAGGTTGCTGCGGCCGGTCAGCCCCATTAGCATTGTTCAAACTACCTTGAATCAGTAGATTATTCCGTGAACTGATCAAGAATTTGGGATTGAATCTTCAATCAAGACATATGGCAAGCAAAAGACGATATTGGTTCATTTTCCTGTTTCTCGGGTTCTCCTGCGTCCATGCAGAGGAGTCTTTTCCGGTACCCGCAGAACTGCAGCCGGACGTCGACTTCTGGGTGGCGATTTTTACGCGCTACGACACAGATGAAGGGGTGCTGCACGACAATCGAAATCTCGATGTTGTGTATGAACGCATCGACGCGGCCGGAAACCTGAGTCGCCGAGAGTTACAGCGTCGAGTACAGCGTCGCCGCGAACACTTGCAGACTATCTTGAGGAACCTCGCCAGGGGCAACCGCAACAACCTGAGCGACGAGGAGTCACGCATACTTGCGCTGTGGCCTGCGGACGTCAGCAATAAGACGCTGGCTGCGGCGGCGTCACGAATTCGCCATCAACAGGGGCTCAGGGACCGATTCCAAAAGGGACTGGTCCGGGCTGGGCGATGGCGCAACTATTTGGAGAAGGAGTTTCGCCTTCTCGGCGTCCCCGTTGAGCTAGCTGCGCTGCCTCATGTTGAGTCGTCGTATAACCCCGATGCGCGATCCAACGCCGGGGCATCGGGTCTGTGGCAATTCACGCGCAGTACAGGACGTCGTTTTCTACGTGTTGATCATGTGCTCGATGAAAGAAATGATCCATTTGCGGCGACTCGTGCTGCGGGCAAGTTACTCGCATACAACTACTCGATCACCGGGAATTGGCCAATGGCGATCACTGCCTACAATCACGGCCTTGGTGGTGTGCTTCGCGCGATGCGCAAGTACGGTGATTCGGCCTATGCCGACATATTCCGCCATTACGGTGGCAGAAGGTTCGGTTTTGCATCGCGGAATTTCTATGTCGCGTTTGTTGCAGCCAAACATGTGGATCAGAATGTCGAGCAGTATTTTCCAGCGCTCGTCGTTGAGTCTCCGACGGATTATGCGATCGTCGATTTGCCGGCGTTTGTGTCGGTCGGTGATTTGGCCGCGTCTCTCGGAGTGTCGGCGAAACAACTAGCCGCGCACAATCCGGCGTTGCAGGCTACCGTCCGGGCTGAAAGTAAGTTAGTACCGAAAGGTTACTCTGTTCGCATACCGAATAGCTTAATCGATGGCCGGATCACAAGCCGTATCGACGCCGTTGCGGCGGACAATTGGCATACAGGGCAACTGCCCGACCTGTTTCACACGGTTGTTCGTGGCGATACACTCTCGGAAATCGCAGACGCATACAACACCCGTGTTTCGACGCTGGTTGCATTGAACAACCTGGGTAACCGCCACCGAATCAAGGCAGATCAGAACTTGCGTCTGCCGGCAGCTGGCCCGGCTCCAGTGACGGTGCCGACGACACAAGTACCGGCAGTCGCGGCTGCGGTCGTGGAACCGGAGGTTGCTGATAATGACGGGCCAGACATTGAGGAACAAATGGTGCCAGTCATGGGCGAAGAACTGGCGGAGGGTTCGCTGGGCACGGTTCAGACTTCTTTGTTGTCGGATCCCAGTGATTATAGCGTTGCTGGCGACACCACTATTGAAGTGCAACCACTGGAGACGCTTGGTCATTACGCAGACTGGCTTGGCATTCGAACGCAACGGCTACGTGATCTGAACGGACTATCCTTTCGGGCCCCCGTCGAGGTGGGCAAGCGCTTGAAACTGGATGTCAGTAGGGTCGATGGCAAGTCGTTCGAAGAACAGCGGATCGCCTTCCATCGCGCGCAACAGGACAGCTTTTTTCGCCAGCATGTGATTACCGGTGTTACGGAGCATGTTATTCGCTCCGGCGAGTCAATCTGGATACTCGCACTACGACAGTACGACGTACCTGTGTGGCTGTTCCGTCAATACAACCCGGGAGTCGACTTGAGTGCTGTCAGGCCTGGCACCAAGGTGAGCATTCCCGTCCTTGTTGCAAGGGGTCGATCGTGAGAATTCTGATCGTGCGGTTCTTGCCTGTGTTGCTGGTAACTATGGCGGCGGGCATCTGGTTTAATTACGTGCAGGACGGTGGGCCGTTTGTGTTGCGAAATCTCACGCCATTGGCGGGTCTCGTCGTGCTTTCAATCGTGGCACTGTCGCGTGGAACCGGCAGTTGGACTGGTTCAGGCTGGCGGTGGCCGCTTGGGGTCCTGGGCTTCTCGATTCCGGCGCTGGGCCTGTCGCTCTATTTGCATTATGCGTTTTCGGTCAATCTGAACGGGTTGTTCGACGAAGCGGCGGATCCCGGCCAGTTGTTCCGCTTTCTGCCCGCGTACACATTAGTTGCCGGTGGTATCGGCTTTGCAATTGGTTGGTTGGTTGGCAGGAACATATGATGTGATGCGGTCTGTTTTCGAACCGAATTGCTTTTGGTAGTCTAGTCTGCATATTTCACAAGGGATCAATCGGTTCTGCTGAGCGGGCTGCCGCAGTGAAGTATAAAGTCCATGTAACAAGCGGATGCTCATAGTTTCATGATGATCGAATACAAAAAGTTCGTTTCTTTAAGCAATATGTGCTTCCTGGGATTCCTGTGTGTTTTTTTGTTTCAGGAAGGCTTGCAGGCAGGCGAATTTCCGATTGCTGACAAAGTGATGATCCAAAAATCCAGCCGCAAGCTGTATTTGATCAAAGACGAGATCGCATTCCGTACTTTTGACATCGCGCTTGGTATACGACCTGTTGGAGATAAGCACGAGGAAGGTGACTTTAAGACGCCTGAAGGACGTTACACCCTTGATGAGAGGAATCCTGATAGTGAGTTCTTCCTTTCGATCCACATTTCGTACCCAAATTCTGATGATCGAAATGAAGCGCAACGAAAAGGCGTGCAACCAGGTGGCGCGATAATGATACATGGCCAGCCGAACAAGCCAACCAAGTCTGAGACTTACTATCGTACTCAGGATTGGACAAACGGCTGTATCGCTGTGTCAAATTCCGACATGATAGACATCTGGTTGATGACCGGTAGCCATACGCCGATTGAAATCCGACCGTGACGGCGTCTGCAGAGAGCCACTTCAGGCAAGTCGACGAATTTATCGGTGCGACGGGCGGCAAGAAAGCGCAACGAATGTATTCGATCGTTATTGGCGATCCGCAGCAGGCGGCAAAAGAGATTCGCTCATCACTGGATGAATTGGCTGAACCACTTGCCAGAGTAGTTGATTAGGTTAAAAACCCTGTTAAGTCACTGACACTTATGTAAAACAGGGCCCACCTGCATTGTGATGTAGTTCCTGTGAATTGGGGCCGGGGCAAATTACGATTTGCTCAATGGACTGACAGGGCATACACAATGCCGGATAGAAAAAACACTGGTTGGGCGGCCGACTATAGCTCGGACGCAGAGTCGCAACCCAACGCAACCGATATTGAAGTGAGGCAAAGCGACCCGGCGGCTAACGACGCCGATGGTTGGCAGCTTTACCGTGAGTGGATCTCAAAAGCGCCAGCGCCTCGAGGTCGCCGTGTCGGAATCGATCCCGCGCTATATACGTGGAAGGGCTACCGTAACTGGTCCGAACAAGTGAAACGCGATTGGTCATGTGACGGGGCGGATGAGTCCGAGTAGCGTCGATACGTTCATTTAGGAGTTGCAACATACAGAATTTTCCCGCGCCGACATTGCGTCGGCGCTTTGCGTTGCGGCCGGAGAATTAACAGCGCAGGTGTGGGTAGGCGGCGGCGTGATCAGGGTCGTTGTGCGGCAGTGCCTGAAACCACGTTTTGTACCGGAACTGTGTCTTGTTTTTTGCGATTTGAATGCCGCGGACGGAACTTCTAAATCAACCTGTGACCTGCCTCACGGATGCAATCCGACAGGCTATCTATAGTTCGCTTTCCTGACTTGGTATTTGCGATTTACAAAATATGTCAATCAAGTACAAAGAAGTTGATTCGCCACTGGGCCCGCTGAAGAACGAATCCGCTCGGCAGCGTTGGGAGATGTTTCATCGTGCGATCGCACAAGCGAAGCAGTGCAACGACGCTGCTTTGACAGAAGCAGATGGCGGAACTGAGGACGGGGACAATGCCGGACGGCAATTGTCCATCGTTCGCTAGGCAGGACGCGTGGAACGGTTTATCCAACACCTTGACGATCTTGACGACCTGATCTCAGCCGTCGGCCTGCTCGCAGAGAGACTCCGTAAGGCGGTTTTTTCTTTAGCTTTCCTTTGCGCCTCACTTGCCATTCAGGTTGGCGTCATTATCCTCGCGTTGAGACATCCGACCCTCGGGCTCGCAGCAGCGTCACTGGCGTCTGTGACCTTGTTGTATCGGTCCGTCAGGGCACCGTTTGCGGCGGCAGGCCGACCGCTCTAATTCGTACTCGCACGACGTCCATCCTGGCCGGCCAGTTCGTTCGGCGGCAGATGGCCGCGCTCTACCGCACTTGAAATAGTCTGATAAGGCCTTATCGTGTCTGATCCGATCTGGCGGCAATTTTGCAGCCGGAAAATCTGTCAGTTTGATCAGGAGAAGATCAGCGTGAGCGAGACGAAGAGCCGAGAGACACTCGGCTTCCAAACTGAAGTACGTCAACTGCTGCAGTTGATGATTAACTCTCTTTACAGCAACAAGGAAATATTCCTTCGTGAGCTGATTTCGAACTCCTCCGATGCAGCGGACAAACTGCGATTCGAGGCTCTGGCCGACGAATCGCTGCAAAGCGCCGACGCAGATTTGCAAATCCGCATTGAGGTAGACAAGGACAATAAGACGCTTACCGTCAGCGATAATGGTATTGGCATGTCACGAGAAGAGGTGATCGAGAACCTCGGCACCATTGCGAGATCCGGGACGGCGGAATTTCTCCAGCAGATGACCGGCGATCAGAAGAAAGACGCTCAGCTTATCGGTCAGTTTGGTGTCGGGTTCTATTCCACATTTATCGTGGCCGACAAGGTTACAGTTGAAACCCTGCGCGCCGGCCTCGGCTCTGCCGAAGGTGTTCGTTGGGAATCCAATGGTCAGGGAGAATTCTCGATTGAGACTATCGATCGAGCTGAGCGCGGTACACAAGTTACGTTGCATCTGAAAGATGACGAAACAGAGTTCGCAGAACCATTTCGAGTCGAATCGCTAATTCGAAAGTACTCGGACCATATTGCCTTCCCGGTAACGTTAGCTGGTAGCGGCACGGATGAAGATGAGCCGAAGGTTGTCAATGCGGCGACGGCATTATGGACGCGGCCGCGGTCGGATATAACCGATGACGAGTACAAGGAATTCTACAAACATCTGTCGCATGACTTCGAGGACCCGATGTCCTGGAGTCATAACCAGGTCGAGGGCAAACGCGAGTACACAAGCTTATTGTATATCCCGACCAGCGCTCCATTCGACCTGTGGAATCGTGAGGCCCCACGAGGACTGAAACTGTATGTCCAGCGCGTTTTTATCCTGGATGATGCTGAACAGTTCTTGCCAATATACCTGCGCTTCGTTAAAGGCGTCGTCGATTCGTCCGACTTGCCGCTCAACATATCCCGTGAGTTGTTGCAACATAGTCCGGACTTGCTATCGATGCGCAGTGCCTTGACGCGGCGGGTTCTGGATATGCTCAACAAGACGGCGAGCAAAGAACCGGATGATTACGCAAAATTCTGGACCGGGTTCGGCCAGGTTCTGAAAGAGGGTGCCATTGAAGATCACGCCAGCAAAGACAAGCTGGCCAAGTTGCTTCGGTTTGCAACGACGCACAGTGGCGATGACAAGCAGGGCCAGTCGCTGGATGACTACCTTTCTCGCGCTGCCAAGGATCAGGACAAGATCTATTACATTCTGGGGGAAAATTACGCAACGGCTGCGGCCAGCCCACACCTCGAGCAACTCAGAGACAAGGGAATCGAGGTGCTGCTGCTGACAGATCGTATCGATCCATGGCTGGTTGACAGCCTGACCGAATATGAGGGCAAGGCTTTCCAGGACGTCAGCCGCGCGCAGCTGGACCTTCCCGAGGGTGACGGCAAGATCACTCAGAACGCAATGAACGACGAGCATAAACCACTGCTGAAGAAAATAAAGAAGGTGCTCAAAGACCGCATTGATGCCGTCACCGTCAGTCGACGTCTGACTGAATCGCCGGCCTGCGTCGTCTCCGGCGACGATGAAATGAGCCCGCAGATCCGGCGAATGCTCGAGGCTAGCGGCCAGAGCCTGCCCGAGGCAAAACCGATACTGGAGGTAAATGTCAGTCATCCTTTGCTGGAGCGACTGTCTGGTGAAGCGGATGCAGGGCGCTTTTCTGCCTTGTCGAATATCGTGCTTGATCATGCGCTGCTGGCTGAAGGGTCCCAACTTGCCGATCCGGCGGAGTACGTCAAGCGCATGAACAAGTTGTTGCTTGAACTTGATTCGAATGCGAGCGCGAGCTAAAACGACAGGGTGCGGGTAATTGTGGTGACAGGCAGAGCTGTAGATGGGCACTGAAAAACTATCGGAAAACGAACTTCGGGCGAAACTGAGTGACCTGCAGTATGAGGTTACACAGGGCAAGGGGACCGAGAGGGCGTTTACCGGCAATTACCTTGAGCTAAAAGATAATGGTACGTATCGGTGTGTTTGTTGCGATACGGACCTGTTCAGCTCAGCTCACAAGTACGACTCGGGGTCCGGCTGGCCCAGCTTTTGGCTGCCGCTGGCTGGCGACGCGGTCAACACAATCGATGATGCGCGCCATGGCATAATTCGCAAGGAAGTGACCTGCAGCTCCTGCGGTGCTCATCTTGGCCATGTGTTCGAAGATGGTCCTCAACCGACAGGTATGCGTTACTGCATTAACTCTGCCTCCCTGATATTTGACAGCGCCGACGAATCGTAGCCCAGCCGTCGGGTTTTTCTTTCAATCCCGCTCCTTCAAACGAGGCCAACCACCATGAGAATTCGTTACACAATCGTTACCGTTCTGCTAGCTGTTTTTTTCGTTGGCTGCGTGCAGGAAGGCGATGACGCACCGACACCAACTCCCAAATCGACCGAGGATAAAGAAGTGACAGCAAGCAGCGCTAACGGGATCGAGAGCATTGACATCGCAGCTGGACTGACAGGCAGGATTCTCAGGCGGGGCTATGGTCGCGCAGCTGAAGCTGGCGACAATGTGGAAGTTCATTACACGGGTTGGTTGTACGATGAGGACACGACTGATCACCGTGGTGAAAAATTCGACAGCTCTGTCGATCGAGGTGAACGCTTTCATTTTCCCCTTGGTGCCGGGCGTGTGATCAAAGGCTGGGATCAGGGCGTTGCCGGCATGCTGATCGGTGAGCTGCGTGAGCTGACCATAGCTCCCGAGATGGGCTACGGAGAACGTGGTGCCGGTGGTGTTATCCCGCCAGGGGCAACACTGGTATTTGAAGTCGAACTGTTCGGTCTGGAAAACCCGGACAACCGCTGAGTTAGTCTGCATCTGCTGCCGAGAAACGGCCAGGGCCGGGATGGGCGCAGAGCGGCAGCTTGCTTGTGGGCGTTACACTGTCCGGTTATTACGGTGAAAAAAAGCGCGACTAGTCAGTACCCGAGGGCAAGCCTCCCACGTTAAACATGCCGTCCATAGGCTCATGGTCCTGGCGGTCGCAAATCGAATTCTACCCGTCGATTCAGACTGCGGCCTGCAGAGGTCGTGTTGTCCGCGACCGGTACGAGTGATCCGGCACCAGCAACGATCAAGCGATCGGATGTGATGCCGCCGCGAGCCAGGTAGTCGGCGACGGCCTGCGCTCGCGCTAGGCTGAGACGCTGATTTGATGCTTCGTTGCCAGAGGCGTCGCTGTGGCCAGTTATGGCAACGGACAGCTCCTGGCAGTCGTAGGCCATGTCGATGATGGTATCCAGAATCGCATACGATGAGGTACGTATCTCGGTGCTCGAATGACGAAACTCCACGCCATCGCCGCGTGTCTGCGAGACCGCGCGCAGGCACATCTCGGCAAGCGATGGTATGCCATTGATCGCGATAACGTCTGCATCCAAAGCCATACCGGCGGGCATTGCAGCCCGCAACGCAGTTAGCCGATGGCTCCAGGACGATGGGTCCGTGGTGACTCCGCGAATTTCGACCAAACGCTCATTGACGACCGCATTCGCCGACCCGGTTGCTGCGACAGCTTGCAGCAAATGTGTCGTTACCGACGGCCACGTCTCTGGCAGCACCACGAGCGAACGGAAATCGATGCTGGTCTCATGAGCATTGAATTCCTCGGCCATTACCCGCGATAGCGCCTTTTCATGCGCCGAGGACGACGTAAAACCCTCGACCATCAGCTGATCTCGCCTGAGCACAATTGAAAAGGTCGGCGGCTCAAGTGCCGAATACGGGGTCTCATTGGATTGTTGTTCGGCGATGCCATTGTCGATCGTGGCCGCCACAAACATACCACCAGCAAGCAGCAATACTGCGTTAGTTGCTCTGAACCAACCCGCCATCAGGCTGTTGCCGAATTATGGCCTGGCTGGTGCGAACACGTGTGTTGACGCGCAACCAAGGCTTGCCTACCGCCAGTCGTCTGTTTTTCGGCGTTGGAGATCCCTCGCCTGACCGATCCAGTCCTCGCGATAAATTCGGGTGCGAAAACCCTTCAGCCTTTGCGCGACTCGATCGACATCGTACTCACTTATTTCAGCAATCTGGTCGAAGCAAAAGATACCCATTTCATTCAGAGTCTTTGCAATCGCGGGACCAACGCCCTTTATCTGCTCCAAGTCGTCGCGCATCTCGCCATCTGAGCCCGACCCGGTGGTTACATCTACCGATTCCTCGGCGAACTCAGCCGCTGCTGCGCCGTCACCGAGCACATCGGCGAGGTCATCCAGATCGTCGAGCAGTTCGTTAGTCGCTGATACTTGCAGATTCTCGATGAGCGATTCCATTGGTTGGCCATCTTCTTCGCCGTCCAATTCGACCACAGGCTTCTCACCACGCGTTTGCTGTTCGTCCACACGTTGGTCTCGCGAATCATCGTGCGAGTCATTCGACGCATCCATGCCGTCGGTAAGTGCGTTCGGATCGACAGGCTCAACGCGCGTCTGGTCCGAACCGACCATTGTTTCAAGTGAGCTAATCTGCTCGCGCGCATCAGCAAGGTCGACCTCCAGTTGCAGCGCTTCCTCGTTACGAATACGGTACTTGTCGATTAGCGGAGGCAACCGGTTCTGCCAGCCTTCCAGTTCCCGGCTGAGCCTGAAGATCTTTTCATCTCGATCCCTGATTGCGCTGGCGGCAGCATCGCCGCTTGCGCCACGACTGGCCATATCGCTTTGTAATCGGTCCCGCTGCGTGACAGCGACTTCAAGGTTGCTGCGAATGTCCTTGATCTGACGTTGCAGCTCATCGCGGCGCTCGAATGTTTCCTTAAGCGCACCCGATAATTCCTTGGCGCGGAGCTTTGCGTCTGTAATGGATGCCTGGTACTGGCTGACCTGTTCCATCAGACTCTTGTTCTGCTCGGCCAGTCGGTCGTGTTCGTTGCGCTGTGCGGAAAGCTGCTCGTGCCAGCCAACGTTAATGGCAGATTTTTCCTTGCCGCAGCGGACGGACCGGGCCGTCCAGCCCACTACGACGCCGACGACCAGCATCAGTGCCAGCAATACTATGTGTACAACGGCAATTTCAGGCATGCAGATCTTCCTTTTGTCGGTCCAGCGATCAGGAGGCCCGGCGAATTTGATCCATATCGATCAAGACGTCTCGCACCTGCAACACCGCCCAGTCAATATCAGCCTGACTGATGACCAGGGGTGGCGCAAGCCGGACGACCGTTTCGTGTGTTTCTTTGCTCAACAACCCGCGTTCCATGAGGGCTTCGCAAATAGCGCGGGCGCTGCCGAGTGCCGGGTCGACTTCAATGCCGACGAACAACCCGCGGCCCCTGACTTCGACAACCAACGGGCTATCTATGTCACGCAAAAGCGCTATGAGGTAGTCACCCATCGCCGCACTGTGGGCCGGCAAATCATCATCGACAAGAATCTCCAGGGATTCAAGGCCAATCGCCGCAGCGAGTGGGTTGCCACCAAAAGTGCTGCCATGATCTCCTGGCGTAAAGACGTTCATGACATCGCGCCGCGCGAGAAACAGCGACACGGGAAGGATTCCACCCCCAAGCGCCTTGCCGAGGACTAGGCCATCCGGGTGGACATCTTCGTGCTGACACGCCAGTAATTTTCCGGTGCGGCCCAGTCCGGTCTGAATCTCATCCGCGATCAGGAGCACATTGTGCTTGCGGCACAGTTGCTCTGCCGCCTTCAGAAAACCCTCGGGCGGTACGATAATGCCACCCTCGCCCTGGATAGGTTCGACCAGAAATGCAGCGGTGTTCTCATTGATCGTCGCTTCCAGAGCATCAATGTTGCCGTACTCTATGACGCGAAAACCCGGTGGGAACGGCCCAAAATTTTCCTGATATTGTGGCTCATCGGACATCGCCACAATCGCAATCGTTCTGCCATGAAAATTACCTGTGCAGGTAATGATCTCGGCCATGTCACGAGCGACGCCTTTGACCGTGTACGCCCATTTGCGGGCCGCCTTTATGGCTGTCTCGACGGCTTCAGCACCCGTGTTCATCGGCAGCGCCATGTCCTGCCCGGTCAGTTTGCAGGCGCGTTCCAGGAACGGGCCCAGTTTGTCGGTATGGAACGCCCTCGACACGACGCTCAGGCGAGCGACCTGCTCCTGCACAAGCTTGACGAGACGCGGGTTGGCATGACCGTGGCTAACGGCCGAATATGCGCTCATCATATCTAGATATTTCTTGCCTGATTCATCCCAGACATAAACGCCCTCGCCTCGAATCAACACAACGGGCAGGGGGTGGTAGTTGTGGGCGCAGTAACGCGCTTCGAGATCAATTCGGTTATTCATCAACTCACCAGTGTGCGCCGATAAGATCCAGAGTGTCGGCGCGTCAACGTGTATAAGGTCATAATTTTACAGCAATAACATCTAATCAAGCCAGCCACAATCAACGTCTAGGCCCGCGCGGCGGTTTCCTTGGCGGTCGACAACCGGTACCTTTTGTCGCGTCGGTCGCCCATCATCTCAATCTCACCACGAGCGACCGAATTCCGGCCAGGAACCTAACAACAACCATGTCCAAGGCGCCGCAAACGGTAAGAACTTTCATCGATGGTCACGTCGGACGACTTGAGTCAATCATAGCCACTCCGGTGCGACGCGAAATAAATGGTGGGGCTGTGATTTGCCACCCCCATCCGCAACATGGCGGCACGATGCACAACAAGGTCACACACACACTGGCGCGCGCATTCGTAGCGCGCGGCCTTGTGACATTGCGCTTCAATTTTCGCGGCGTCGGGGCAAGCGAAGGGCAATACGATGATGGTATCGGCGAGACCGATGATGTGCTGGCAGCGCTTGCATGGATGCGAGGCCACGCTCCGCACGGACCAGTTTGGCTTGCCGGGTTTTCGTTCGGCGCGGCGATTGCCTTACAGGCTGCAGTCGCGGAGGAAGTCAGTGGATTGGTTAGCGTTGCGCCTGGCGTGTCTCAGTTTGGGAATGTTCTGCATGGCCAGCCGCGCTGTCCATGGCTGGTCGTTCAGGGCGACAAGGATGAATATGTTGCCCTCGACGGCACAATCAATTGGCTCAACACTCTTGATGCCGGGCCTGAATTGCTGGTGGTGCCGGACGCGGCGCACTTTTTTCACGGCAAACTGACGATGCTCCGTGAGGCCGTGCAATCGTTTGTCGAAGGCAATACGCATACGCAGGATCGTGGCGGCGACAGCCGTGCCTGAACTCGTGAAGCCCACAAAAAAGCCGGGGCGTGCCCCGGCTCCTGGTCAAGGAAACAAATCCCTGAAAAATTAAGAACGCGCTGTCAGACCATGTCTTTCAGGGCCTTAAGCGGTGCAGCCTTGACTACTTTCGAGGCAGGTTTGGCCTTAAACATCATTTCTTCGCCCGTAAACGGGTTGACGCCCTTACGCGCCTTCTTCGCCGGCTTTTTCACGACGCGCATTTTCAAGAGACCGGGTATGGTGAACATTCCCGCGGCGCCACGACCGCCCAGGTTTTTCTTGATCTGAGCGTTCAGGGATTCGAAAACTGCGGCGACATCTTTACGCGTCAATCCGGTGTCTGCGACGATTTTCGCATAGATTTCTGACTTGGTTGGTGGCTTCTTGGTATTCGCGGCCATGAAAAACAGACTCCTCAATAAAACGAAAAGCGGGCAGAGCCCGCGTCAAAATCAGCGCGACGATACCACATGTTCGGTGGTTGCGTAAGCGTGGAAAGTGCATTTTCCAACAGTTTTAATGGTGTCGGTGTCGAATCGAAAAATATCGCCGTCTTGCGTACGCAATCACGACGAATTGTCACGTCTTGTCAGTCCGTATAGAACTGCCGTTGAAAGCGAACCAGCGATGGCGTGTCGGTTCCATCCGGGGTGATGCTGATCTCGAAATTCAGCGTTTCACGATTGGCGACCGGAAGGTCACCAATGTAATAGATCGCATCCTGCTCGATAAGCTCGCGCATGGCGACGTTCTTAAGCTGACCAGTCAGGTTCACGGCTTCGACCGTCACGTTCGCCTGCACCGACGAATTGTCTGCCTCACGTAATACCGAAACATTCAGCATCGCACGATTCTTACTGCGAACAATGTTGTAAGCCCGGGCAACTTCAGGAGGCAGTTGATCAGTTGACTGAGCGCTGAAATGCACGACGTGGTCGCCGATATCAGCAGATGTCGCCGCTGCCGGCTGTGCGTCCGGCACGTCGACCGATTCTCCAGGTCCGCCACAGGCTGATAGCAGCCCGAGCAACGACAATACGATAGATATTCTCTTGGCTATCATGCGACATGTCTCCGCGAATAACGCGCTGTGCAGCGGCCCTATGCAACTCTGGCCTCTTGCCGACTCGCGACACGTCAACTGTAAACCATTTGATGCCCGCCAGTACACTATTCGGGTACGGTCCATCAGGGTGGTTGCCGGGCAGCGAGCGTCACTGCCTTATTGGCCTTCCCGTCCGTCGGTGCTGCGGTCGTTTTGATTTGTAGCCGGTCATCAACGATGCCGATGATTTCATCACGGCTGGCACGTGGCTGTACGCGAACCGAGAGCAATAGGTCTTTGCCGCGCCACTCGGCACAGCTGTTATCACCTGGCATCAAACCAGCGGCGGCTTTAATGTGCTGACGTAAATCACCAAAGCCTGCAGCAGAATAATGACGACCAACGGCGAGAGATCGAGGCCGCCAAGCGGTGGAAGCCACTTACGAAACGGCTGCAACAATGGTTGCACGAGCATTGAAATCAAAGCTGTCGCAGGGTTGTACGTACCCGGTGCTACCCAGCTCAGGATAATGTGAACAAAAATCGCAAAGGTGAATAACCGCAGCGATAAAAGAATCAACTCGATGAGCGATGTGACAGCGACCGGCGCTATACCAGCTGCTCTTCCATCGATCGCGAGTATCACGAAAATCACCAGATACTGCAGGCCGAATGCCACAAGCATGGTTGCGGTGTCGAGGCGGTCAATCGGTGGAATCACTCGTCGCACAGGTATGACCAGGGGCGATGTCAGGCGCAAGATCCCCTGCGCGATCGGGTTGCCGAAATCAGCGCGCAACCAAGGTAGCCAAAAACGCAACAGCAAAACGAGCAGGTAAAGCTGCGAAAGTGTGCTGATGATAAAAATGAGTGCGGGCTTCATCGAGCTTCCTGATTCGCCAGTGCAACGGCAGTGTCCCTCCTACTTGCAGGAACTGGCGTAAAGATATCATGAACGTCGTGATTGCCGGTTCTGTTAACCCAGGCGAGGTTGGGCTGCCCACTGATCAGGCTGGTCAGAATCAGCGTGACCGTCCTTGGGGTTACCTCTGAGGTCGTGCACCAAACACCGCCGTACCGATGCGTACAATGGTCGCGTCTTCGTGAATTGCCGCGCGATAATCAGCGCTCATACCCATGGACAGGGTGTCGGTAGTTATGCCGTTGGAAGTGAGAGACTCTGCGAGTTCTCTGAGTCGTGCAAACGGTTGGCGTTGCTCATCAAAGGTCGAGCGTATGGCCGGCAGGCACATCAGGCCGCGCAATTCGAGTCGGGGCAGCTCCGCGACACGCTTCGCGAGGTCGGGCAACGCAGTTGCGCTCACGCCTGATTTGCCTGGTTCCTCATCGATATTGACCTGTAAACAAACGTTGAGATTGCCGAGTTCGAGGGGCCGCTGGCGGTTCAGTCGTTCTGCCGTCTTGAGCCGGTCAACGGTATGGACCCAGTCGAAGTTCTCGGCAACTGCGCGAGTCTTGTTGGTCTGCAGATGCCCGATAAAGTGCCAGACCAGCCCGCTGTGAGCCACATCAGCGATCTTCTGCAGCCCATCGTGAACGAAGTTTTCGCCGAAATCCTGCTGCCCGGCAACGGCGGCCTCGACGACAGTCGAGGCCGGCTGTTGCTTGCTTACAGCCAGCAATCGAACCGTCATGGGATCCCGGCCGGCCTCAACGGCGGCTTCCGCCAGCAAATCATGGATTTTTCGCAAGTTTTCCGTGACTCTTATCACGTTTTGCTCCTAGTGCTTCGCTATACTAGTCCTTGATTAGAGCCGGGTTATGGTAAGTCCGGCTATCCACCAAAGAGGAAGAAGTATGGCTGTCGACGTCGCCCAACTACTGTCGTTCACGGTAAACAACAACGCATCCGATTTGCACCTGTCTGGTGGAGTGCCGCCCATGATCCGTGTCGACGGCGACATCAAGCGAGTCAATATGCCAGCGCTTACCCATAAAGATGTCAATAGCATGATTTACGACATCATGAATGACAAGCAGCGCAAGGACTACGAGGAATTTCTTGAGACTGATTTCTCGTTCGAAATTCCCAAGCTGGCACGTTTTCGTGTTAATGCATTCAACCAGAACCGTGGCTCGGCTGCCGTGTTCAGAACGATTCCGTCCGAGATCCTGACGTTGGATGACCTGGGTGCTCCAGCGATTTTTAAGGATGTCGCGATGCATCCGCGCGGCATAGTGCTGGTGACGGGACCAACAGGCTCGGGCAAATCAACGACGCTGGCTGCGATGGTGGATTACATCAATGTGAACAAGCCAGACCATATTCTGACGATCGAGGATCCAATCGAGTTCGTTCACGAGTCGAAGATGTCACTTATTAACCAGCGCGAGGTTCACCGCGATACCCTCGGGTTCAACGAAGCGTTGCGGTCAGCGTTGCGTGAGGACCCCGACATAATTCTTGTCGGCGAATTACGTGATCTGGAGACGATTCGACTGGCGCTGACGGCGGCTGAAACCGGCCACCTTGTTTTTGGCACGCTGCATACGAGTTCGGCCGCGAAGACGATCGATCGTGTCGTCGACGTGTTCCCGGCAGCTGAAAAGGAGATGGTTCGCGCCATGTTGTCTGAGTCCTTGCGTGCGGTCATTTCACAGACTTTGCTGAAAAAGGTCGGTGGCGGCCGCATCGCGGCACACGAGATCATGATCGGCACACCAGCTATCAGGAACCTGATCAGAGAGGGCAAGATCGCACAAATGTACTCGGCAATTCAGACCGGCCAGAGTTCAGGCATGCAGACGCTTGACCAGAATTTGACTGAACTCATGGCGAAGGGCCTTATCAATAAGGAAGAGGCACGCTTCCGCTCGGTGCACAAAGAAGACTTCTAAAGGTGCGGCTACTGAAGAGTCATCCTGACAGGAGATTGGGATCATGGAACGCGAACAAGCGGTACGTCTGACACAAAATCTGCTTCGCAAAATGGTGGAGCGTGAAGGGTCGGATCTGTTCCTCACGGCGGCATTTCCTCCGGCGATCAAGGTTGATGGCACGATTCACCCTGCGACCGACACACCGTTGACGCCGGATCAGGCTTCGATGATGGTGCGGTCGATCATGAACGACAAACAGACTAAAGAGTTTGACGCGACCAAAGAATGTAATTTTGCCATCGCACCGAAGGGCATCGGGCGGTTTCGCGTCAGTGCTTTTATCCAGCAAGGCAATATCGGCGCCGTCCTTCGCACGATCACGACAGATATTCCAACTCTCGAGGATCTCGAGTTACCGCCAATTCTGAAAGACATCGTGATGAACAAGCTTGGCCTCGTTATCGTAGTTGGCGGCACGGGCTCGGGCAAGTCAACAACATTGGCGGCGATGATCGGACACCGGAATGAACATTCGAAAGGCCATATCGTCTCGATAGAAGATCCAATCGAGTACGTGCACCCGCATCAGGGCTGCGTCATAACGCAACGCGAAGTCGGCGTAGATACCGATAGCTGGCATGCCGCCCTCAAGAATACTCTGCGGCAGGCACCCGACGTTATTTTGATTGGTGAGATTCGCGATCGCGATACGATGGAATACGGCATTCAATTCGCCGAAACAGGTCACTTGTGTCTGGCGACCTTGCACGCCAATAGTGCGAACCAGGCGCTGGACCGGATCATCAACTTTTTCCCGGACGAACGTCGGCAACAGTTGCTCATGGATTTGTCACTGAATACCAAAGCATTCATTTCGCAACGACTGGTTCCACGCGAAGGTGGCGTAGGCCGTATTGCTGCAATGGAAATTATGCTCAATACGCCGTTGATTCAGGATCTTATTTTTAAGGGCGAAGTAGGGCACATCAAAGAGATCATGGCCAAGTCGACGCGTCTCGGCATGCAGACGTTTGACCAGGCGTTGTTCTACCTGTACGAGGACAATTCGATTTCCTACGAAGAGGCGATGCGCAACGCTGACTCGAAGAACGAGCTCAGGCTACGTATCAAACTTGAGAGCAAACGCGATTCTACACTTGCTGAGAAGCAGGCGGACACCTTGAAAATAGTGGATGAGGATACGGCTCAGACTTTTTGAGTCATTTGGAGGAGTCAACCGAGTCAATGAACGTCAAACCACTTTTCAAGTTAATGGTCGAGAAAAAGGCTTCAGACCTTTTCTTTACACCATTCACGCCGGCTAAAATCAAGATCGACGGCAAGATCATGCCGGTAAATAAGCTGGAAATGACGCCTAAGATGGTGAAACAGGCGGCGATAGAACTCATGGACGAGGATCAGCTTGAACAGTTTTCACGCGAGCTTGAGATTGACTTTGCAATATCTGAACCTGGGCTGGGTCGTTTTCGCGCAAATATTTTTCACCAGCGCGGCAATGTTGCCATGGTGCTTCGCTATATCACGTCGGAATTGCCGACTCTCGATGAGTTAGGGATGCCAGAGCAATTGAAAGACCTGATCATGCTTCGTCGCGGCTTGATTCTGATGGTAGGTGCTGCGGGCGCCGGTAAGTCGACAACCCTCGCTGCGATGGTGAATTATCGCAATGAAAAGACGTCATCGCACATCATTACGGTTGAGGATCCAATCGAGTTCCTGCATCCGAACAAGCGGTCGATCGTTAATCAACGTGAGGTTGGTCTCGACACAAGATCTTATGGTGCGGCACTCAAGAGTGCAGTGCGTGCCGCGCCCGATGTTATTCAGATAGGGGAGATTCGGGACCGCGCATCCATGCAGTCTGCGCTGGATATGGCTGGCACCGGCCATCTGGTCGTATCAACTCTGCATTCCAACAATGCGGCGGAAACACTGGACCGCATTATCAATCTGTTTCCGCAAGAGCAGCACAGCCAGGTGTTCATGGACCTGGCCCATTATTTGCGGGCAGTTTTGTCGCAAAGACTCGTCCGCTCTCGCGCCGGCAAACTCGTTGCGGCCGTCGAGCTCTTGTTGAATACGCCACATATCAGGGAATTGATCCTCAAGGGCGACATTTCGGCCGTGAAAGAGGCGCACAAAAATAGTAGTGAGCAGGGCATGCAGAATTTTGACGATGCGTTATTGGGACTGTACAAGGCCGGCACAATCACGCTCGAAGAGGCGATGATTAACGCTGATTCCCGCGCAAATCTCGAAGCAAAGGTCAACTTCGGCGGCTGAGCAACGCCGGTTACCAAATGACCGTCGCGGCGTCGAATACGGGCCCGTCGACACAAACACGTTTCATCGCCGGGCCGTCCGGTGCTTCAACGAGCACCGTGCAACCAGCACAGCCGCCTACCGCGCAGGCCATGAATTCCTCCAGTGATACCTGACACGGCAGTCCGTATCCGCTAGCGAGTTCCGCTACAGCCTTGAGCATGGGCTTCGGGCCGCAAGCGAATATCTCGGTTGCCGCAAGCTCGTTGTCCGCAAGACTTGCGAGCCATCGGTCAGCTAGGTCCGTTACGTAGCCGTTCATACAGCCTTCGAAGTTCGACAGACTCGTTAGCCGACTTGGTATTCCCCAGCTCTCAAGCAGCGGCATCGCGCTGGAAATGTTGTCGTCGAGCCATGGCGTTGGCAACGAAGATTTCTTCAGAGTGAACGGGAAGGGCGTCTCGGAACCGAAAACTGCCAGAGGATTCCATGTGCTGGCATCGGCGTGCAGTCTGTCGGCCAGAAAGACCATGGGCGGAATACCGACGCCACCCCCGATCATCAGACAATTTGGACGAGCGAGCGATGGCCTGAATGGTTGACCGATGGGGCCGAGTATTTCTATTAACTCACCCGGCAGTTTTCTCGCGAGCAGGTTTAACCCTTCTCCGACCACCTTGTAGAGCACTTCGATCCAGTCGTCCGAGGCGCGCATGATAGAAAGTGGTCGGCGCATGGGCAGGGTTGCATGACATCGTATGTGGACAAAACTCCCGGGCTTCGCTGCCGCCGCGCATTTTGGGGCGCGTATGCGCATGATGTGCTGCTGGCCGGGAAATGATTCACAGCAGATCAATTCGCCGTGTTCGACGAAAATGGTGCCCCGGTTACGTTGTGCGTGAGATTGTGTGGCGGCAGTCAACGCAACTCCATTGCTTTGCTGACCCGCTCGAGAATGGCCATGCGCACGGCGACGCCGTTGGTAACCTGCTCTGTGATGACCGAACTCTGGCTGTCCGCAAGCACCGATTCGATTTCGATGCCACGGTTCATCGGACCCGGGTGCATGACTATTGCAGCTGGCGCCGCCAGTTTCATGCGCTCGTGACTGATGCCGTACCGGGCAAAGTATTCGTCTATTCCCGGAATACCGTCCAGATTGCCAATACGCTCGCGTTGAATTCGAAGCGCCATTACAACATCCGCTCCGCGCAGGCCGTCTTCGAGATTGTCGACAATCTGTGCGCCGGGCATTTCATTGGGATCCGGAGCCAGTGAAGGCGGTGAAATAAAGCGCAATTCACCGACGCCCAGCGTGTTCAGGCCGTGCGCTGCGGAGCGCGCGACTCGCGAGTGCAAGATGTCACCGACAATGGCCACCGTCAGGTCTTCGAAAGTACCTTTGTGCTGGCGAATTGTCAGCAAGTCGAGCAGGCCCTGAGTGGGGTGGGACACATCGGCCTCACCGGCGTTCAGGATGCTGACGCGATCATTAACATGGCGTGTAATGAAGGCCGGTACCCCCGCGCTGGCGTCGCGCACAACCATGATGTCGACCTGCATGGCCTGCAGCGTGAAAATAGTGTCGAGAATGCTCTCGCCTTTTTTGCGCGAAGACGTGTTGACGTCAAGATTCAGGACATCGGCGCCAAGGCGTTTGCCGGCAAGGTCAAATGATGCGCGCGTGCGAGTGCTGGGTTCAAAAAAAAGGTTGGCAATCGTCCTTCCAGCCAACGTCTGGCGTCGAGTCGGCATGCTGCTGATCGGGCTGACAAAACTCTGGGCCTCGTCGAGGAGGTCCGTGAGCAGCGGCTTCGGCAGTCCTTTGAGCGTCAGTAAATGGCGCAGGCGACCGTCATCAAGAAGCTGCAGCCTGGTATCGTCTTCAAGGTCTGGAAATGAGTCGGTCGATTGCATTGCAGGGCAAGTTTACGGGCATATCCAAGACAATTCACGGATAGCCGTCTGCTGAGAATGCCTTTGGTGGCTGTTGCGACAGCTGTATTCGAAGAATGCGGCCTTGAGTGGCGACACACCCTTGTGCTGCGGGCCGCCGGCGGGCCAACAAGAGCGCGCCTATGGGGCGCCCCTACAGGCGCGAGGCCAGAAATCGTTCGGCGATAACAACAGCGGCGGCACTGTCGATGAGCTCTTTCGAGATGCGGCCACGCGTGCCCGCTGCACGGGCGCGCTTCAATGTCGCTTTAGCTTCGCGGGACGTGTAGCGTTCATCGATCGCTTCGATCGGTAGATGATACCGTTCGAGTTCCGCGATGAAGGCCCGGACATGAGCCTGTATCTCGCTCACCGAGCCGTCGGCATTGGCTGGCATGCCGACGACCAGCGTCGTTGGGTTCCATTCTGCAATGAGGTTGGCAATCGTCTGGTGGTTTGGACCACCGCTGCCATTCATGGCGACGCCCAACGGACTAGCTGAGCCCGTAACGTCTTGTCCAACCGCAATACCGATGCGCCGTAGCCCGAAGTCGAAAGCGAGAACGGTTTCGGGTTGGCGAGTATCAGGCGTGGCCGGCATCGGGAGAGATTTGGCTGATGTCAATGCCAAGCGAGCGCGCTGCTGACATCCAACGGTCCTGAAACGGCGTGTCGAACACGATATCCGGGGAGGCTGGAACGTTGAGCCACGAATTTGCGAGCATCTCGTCTTCGAGCTGGCCCGATTCCCAGCCAGCGTAGCCGAGTACTACCAGAGATTTTCTCGGACCCTCACCCGTGGCCAGCGCATCAATGATGTCGCGCGACAACGTCAGGTGAATGTCGTCGGACACGGTCAGCGAATACTCGAAAGAACAGCCCGGGCTGTGCAGGACGAAGCCTCGCTCTGGACCCACTGGTCCGCCCATCAGAACCGGGTTTTCCGAGGCTTTGGGATTCAGGTCGATGACATCAAGTTGTTCGAACAACCCACCCAGTCGCAGCGTCAGTGGTCGATTGACAACAATGCCGAGCGCGCCCTGTTCATTGTGTTCACAAATCAGAGTAACAGTGCTGTTGAAATTCGGGTCCGCCATTCCCGGCATGGAAATCAGTAGCTGGTTTGTAAGCGAACTGCTCGGTTCCATAGCAATAGTATCGGCCCTGGCCGCGGCCGATTCAACAGCGGCAGTGCTTCAATCGGAGATCGCCGGTCCTGCCGATGCAATAGCGGAAGAAGGCTGCTCGGCGAACAGCCATTTGTAGGCAAAACGCAAGCGGTCGTACTCGGCGCGAACCTCAGCCGGGAACGGATCAAACGGTGATGCCCGTCGCAAAATGTCCAGCGCCGCCTGATCGATAACTTTTGAACCACTGGATTGGCGGATAATGACATCTGCAAGCTGACCGGAAGCGTCAATGCTGACCTCTAGCGTCGGACTACCGCTGATCACGCCAAGCGGGCCAAGTTCAGGAAAATACTCGTCGCCCACAGTTTCAACACGACGCTTCCAATGATCGAGATAGGCTGCGATGTTTGATTCGCGTGCGTCAGCACTGATGATTAGCTGTCGCGACTCGTCGTCGCGAATTAACAGTGTGGCGCGGTCGGCCTTCGGTAACGACAATGTCTGGTCAGTACCAGATTCGAGAGCAATCGCCGTGCTGGTGTCGAGCTGTGGATCTGCACGCGGGTTGTCGGCGACCTTCCGGTCGTGCTCGCTGTGCGTTGAGAGCACCTCGTCGGCCGATTGCTCGTGCGCCTGTGAATCGATCAACCCATTGCCATCTTCCCGACCAGCGTTGTCGATGGGGGAGGCACTTTGTATCGGTGCGGATGGCCGTACCTGGTCAACGGTATTGCCACGGCCAAGTTGACTCGCCTGTGCGAGATACTCGGCATCGTCTGGCCGGTCTATGCTCTGGTCAGGATCCGCAACAATGGTGACTTCGAGGGAAATTGCTCTGGCAAATTGATCGCCCAGCGTTGCGTTGAAGGTTACGCCGATAATGAGGATGCCGTGGATCAGTGCGGCCAGAAACAACATCCCTGGCAGTCTGTCCGGCGCGGGCTCCGGGACGAGTTGTATCTCTTCAATTGGATCCATAGTCAGTGCGATGCTGGCCATAGTCGGGTCAACGATAAGCTGTGTTGATGGTTGATCCTGCGGGTTGTGTCATCATCCGGAATGATCCGCCAGTTCTGTCCATGAAACAAGGGCTTAGCCGAAGCTTGTGACATCAGGACGTGCCCCCGTGGTTAATTATCCGGGCCAGGGTATCTCGATCTCGATCGCGTCGAACAGGAGGCCTGCAATATTAATATCAAACTGCCGGTCCAGTTCACGGATTCCGGTAGGACTCGTTACATTTACCTCTGTCAGGTAGTCGCCAATCACATCGATGCCGGCGAAAAGAACGCCTTGCTCACGCAATACAGGGCCAACCTGCGCGCAAATCTCCCGATCGCGGTCAGACAACTCCTGGCCCTTGCCAACGGCCCCCATGACGAGGTTGCCACGGTTGTCATCGGCCGACGGTATGCGCGCGAGCGCGTATGGCACGGCTTCCCCGTTAATAAGCAGGATCCGCTTGTCGCCGAGCGATATCTCGGGGACGTACACCTGCGCCATCGCAAACCGCAGACCATTGTCAGTTAAGGTCTCAAAGATGACATTGGCATTATTATCGCCTTGTTGCACGACGAAAATCGATCGGCCGCCCATACCGTCTAGCGGTTTGACGACGATGCGGTGGTTTTCGGCGAGGAACGCCTTCATCTCACCCATCGAGCGTGTAATCAGCGTCAAGGGAGTACAGTCCGGAAACCATGCCGTGAAGGCTTTTTCGTTCATGTCCCGCAATGCTCGTGGGCGATTGACAACAAGCGCCCCAGCTTGCTGCGCACGATCAAGAACATAGGTCGTGTAGACGTATTCCATGTCAAACGGCGGGTCTTTGCGCATCAGGATGACATCAAGTTCGCCGAGTGCCACTTCTTGCGCAGGGCCCAAATCGAACCAGGTTGAGTTGTTATCCCGCACCTGGAGTCGCCGCGAGCGACCGATGGCATTTCCCGCCATCAGCTTGAGGTCAGCCTGCTCAAAATAATGTAGTTCTGCACCTCGCCGCTCGGCCTCGAGGAGCATGGCCAGCGAGCTGTCTTTCTTCGGTGTAATGGTATCGATCGGATCCATTACGATGCCGATTCGAAGCGGGTGGTTTGCCATCGTCAAACTCGATTTCCGTTATTTCGGGTGACCGGGCAACTATACAGCCAGTCGGCGCCCCGCAATACCGGCCGGCAGCGTTCGCTTGCCCCGAGCTGCCCTGTTCGCGACCATAATGCAGCAAGCCTTGGAATTTGCTTGGCAGACATTGATATTCGGACATTCTTGTTGTCTGCGGCGGGCGTCGTAGCAGGACTTATGTCAATATGGTACAAGTCGGTCCTCCTGAGTAATTAGTGGCCCAGAGCCACCATATTTCAGGAGTATTTGAACAGGTATAACGAATCCTGAGGATTCGTACGAGCGAGAGGGAATCCGGTGTCAAGTAGCGCATCTCGAAGTCTCAACGGGCTCAAGATTCTTGTTGTGGATGATAGCAAGACAATTCGACGCACAGCGGAGACGCTGCTAACCAAGGAAGGATGCCAGGTTATCACCGCGGTTGACGGCTTCGATGCGCTGTCGAAAATTGCTGACCATCAACCCGACTTGATTTTCGTGGACATTATGATGCCGCGTCTCGACGGTTATGAAACGTGCTCTTTGATAAAACACAACAAAGTATTCAAGGAAACGCCAGTTATCATGTTGTCAAGCAAGGACGGTTTGTTTGATCGGGCTCGCGGCCGAATTGTCGGTTCCGAACAATACATGACCAAACCGTTTACGAAAGATGAGTTGATTGGCGCGATTGCCGATCAGCTCAACTAGCAAAACCATACGTACCTAACCTTTCAACAGGATGCAAAGGGAGCATTGATGGCAGTTATTCTCATCATCGATGATTCGCCGACCGAGCTGCATTTATTTCAAAACATGCTCGAAAAGAACGGCTTCGATACGCTCGTCGCCGACAGTGGCGAAGAAGGTCTGCGTCAAGCAAGATCATCAAATCCGGACTGCATTTTGATGGATGTGGTCATGCCCGGGATGAACGGCTTTCACGCAACTCGCAAGTTAACGCAGAATCCGGATACGTCGGGTATTCCGGTCATCATTATTACGAGCAAGGATCAGGAGACCGACAAAATTTGGGGCATGCGCCAGGGCGCGGTCGAATATCTCGTCAAGCCGATCGCCGAGAAGCAGCTTGTGGCGAAGATCAATGCGGTACTGGCTGTCTGAATGAGCGATCCAGTGGATCTTGCATCGTTGGCCGAGCAGCCTTTCGAGCTACTCCAGGAGATTGAGCGCCGCAGTCAGCAGGCACATTCCGGCAAGCGTGGTGGCGGTGCGATGCCGACCGAGTGGGTCGGCGTCGGCTTTCGAATTGGCGAAGAGCAGTTTGTAGCCAGTCGCGAGCAGGTCAGAGAAGTACTGATGTTGCCCGAAGCAATGACGCGCGTACCTGGAGCACGGCGCTGGATGCTTGGTATCGCGAATTTGCGCGGGCATTTGTTGCCACTGGTCGATGTCAAATTGCTGCTCGGTAGCGGCAGGACGACGCTGCGGCGATCAACCCGCGTTATTTCGGTTAATCATCGCGAAGTTCCGGCAGGTCTGGTTGTCGACGAGGTGCTGGGATTTCGCCGTTTTATGGACCATGAATTTAAAAGCAAATGGCCACAGACAGTCGTTCGATGTGACCGTTTCCTTGTCGGTGCGTATCAACGCAGTGAAGAAACATGGCCCGCGTTCAATCTGGTTGATTTTGTCGAAAGCAATTTGTTTTTGCAGGCAGCGGCCGAATAAATCACTCACAACGAGTAACAGGCATAGCGAAACAGAGCTGGGAATTCATAGAGTTATAGAAAACAATGGCCAAAAAAACTGATACGTCTACTACATTCAGGACCATCGCGGCGATAACTGCGGTGTTGTTAGTCTCGGCAGCTGCACTGACGCACCTGCAGGCGGGCAGTAACAACCCATCGGTGCCGGAGATCGCCGCATTGTCACAGGCGATTCCAACCCAGGCGGGCCATGCGCTGGACGGACAGCATGGTGCGTTTACCCGGCTTGAGTCGAGCCTCAAGCGACTTGCGGAGTTGCGCCTCGCGGCAGGCCCGGCAGTGCCGGGCGGTTCGGCGCAGTGGCAGGAATTTGAGTCAATCGCGGCCGCGGTACTTGCGAAACGTACCGAGGTCGAATCGCTTATTGATGCAGCGACCCGAACCAGTGGCAGCATCGAGCTGATTCTCGAATTGTCCAACGAACTTCTTGAGCGTTCGGGAAGCACAGCGGTGATTCAGGAGTTTCAACAGCGTGCCGTGGCTATCAGCCAGGCGGCAAATGGACTGCTAACGGATGTTGATGCCGTGACGGCTGTTAATGGCATAGCTGAAGACACGGTGTTTTTGCGAACGGTAACCAGCGCTTTGTCGGGTGAGCCTACGGAACTTGATGTCCTGCCTGTTGACGCAGAAGCTCGTGAAGTTGCACTTGTGCCCATAGTCGACCATCTGATGGATGTAGAGGCACAAATCGATCGAATCAGCGGCGTTGTGAACCAGGTTAACGACCTGGCGAACGTGCACGCTGAGCTGGCCATGAGTGCCGATAAGCTGGGCAGCGCCTTTGCGGGGTCGCGCAGTACACTTCTCCCGGAAGCCTTGCAGCCAGCGTGGATACCACTTGGGCTGATGGCATTTGCATTTCTGCTGGTTGTTGGTCTGGTCGTTCTAAATGCCCGGACGTCCAGGTTCGAAAAGACGGCTAAAGAACAGGCGGAGCAAAACGACCGTAATCAGCAGGCGATTCTGCGTTTGCTTGATGAGATGGGCAGCCTTGCCGACGGCGACCTGACGGTAGAAGCGACCGTAACCGAGGACATCACCGGAACTATTGCCGATTCCTTCAACTTTGCGATTGAGGAGCTGCGTAAACTCGTCGCGACAGTTAATGAAACGGCGATCATGGTCGACTCGGCTGCCAAACAAACTGAAAGCACGGCTGCACATTTGGCACGGGCGGCACACAACCAGGCTCGCGAAATAAATGCAGCGACTGAATCAGTTGTTTCCATGGCCGCGTCGATCGAAGAGGTGTCGGGTAACGCCGAACGTTCGTCTGACGTCGCGCGTCATTCGGTCGAGGTTGCGCATAAGGGTGGCGAGGCGGTTCGGCGCACGATCGATGGCATGAACACCATTCGCGAGACCATTCAGGAGACGTCGAAGCGCATCAAGCGCCTCGGTGAGAGCTCGCAGGAAATTGGCAATATCGTCGAACTGATCAATGATATAGCCGAACAAACCAACATCCTCGCGCTCAACGCGTCCATTCAGGCGTCCATGGCCGGTGAGGCCGGGCGCGGATTCGCCGTCGTTGCCGACGAAGTCCAGCGGCTTGCCGAGCGTTCGACGAATGCGACGAAACAGATTGAGGTTCTCGTGAGCAGGATTCAGGCAGACACCAATGAAGCCGTCGTCTCGATGGAGCGCAGCACGACAGATGTTGTCGGTGGAGCGCTGCTGGCCGAAAATGCTGGCGCGGCGCTCGATGAAATTGAGCAGGTTTCCAACCAGATTGCGAGCCTGGTACAGAACATATCAGGCTCGGCAAGACAACAGGCGGGGTCAGCTGCCGATGTAACCCGGCGCACGACCAAGCTTCGCGAGATCAGCGAACAAACCGGCAATGCGACGACAGCAACGGCGGCGGCAATATCAAAACTCTCTGAGCTGGCATCGCAGCTGCGCAACACTGTAGCTGGGTTCACGCTTCCAAATGAAGCGTTGCAAGCAAGCGCGTTGTCCCCGACATCATCGAGTGCCCTCGCCGATCGCACTGCTGGACCGGAAGAGGCGAGCTAATTGTGTTGTCCTTGATACGCGCGCCCGCAAACGGGCGCAGACCAAACACCAATGATCTGTTGAAAAGCCATGCGTGGCATTTTCAACATGGCCATTTGAAATACTCGGTTTTCAGATGACTCTGGTTTTTCATGGCTTACGATCCTCGAAGACGGCGGCACATCCGTGTGCGGCACTCAGCTTGCGGAAATACAGGGTTTTTCAACAAGCTGCTATCCAAACATCCAGGCAGGCCAATGCGGGCTGATGACAGGCGATACCGGCATACAAGAGCAGCGGCAAGACGATAGCGCCACCAGTGCGCTTGCCATCGTCGGCAATGAGCTCATGGAAACAATTAAGAGCGCGCACCTCGCGCTCGAGGACTGCGTGGACGGACGAGGCGGATCGACGGCTCTCGTGCGAGCTGCAGAATTACTGCACCAGGCGCGGGGTGCCCTGTGGATCACTGAGACCTATGGGGCGGCGTTGCTCACCGAAGAAATGGAGCTCGGTTGCAAATACCTGGCTGGTCTTCGTGCCGGCAAGGGCCGTGAGGACGGACTCGACGCATTGACACGATCAATGGTGCAACTGCCGATCTACATCGAGCGCCTGCTAGGTGGTGGCCGTGATATCGCGTTGGTGCTGCTGCCAATGCTCAATGATCTTCGTGCTGCACGTGGTGAACCCCTGTTATCCGAAGGCACATTACTGCTGCTGAACCTGTCGCCTACCCGTGCGGCAAAGGCCAGCGAAGCACGAGCTGGCAGTGGCGATGATCCGGTACACGTCGCGACAAGGCTGCGACCAAAATTCCAGCTCGCATTGCTTGGCTGGATCAAGGGCGGCGATACAGCGCGACACCTCGAGACTCTTGCGAATGTGATCGCAGCGATGGAGCGGTCAGCAACGCGTGATGATATGTACCAGCTGTGGTGGGTTTGCGCTGGCGTCATGGAAGCGCTTCGAAACGGCGGTCTCGAGACGTCAGTTGCCCTGAAGCGGTTACTTGGTCAAACCGACCGACAGGTCAAACGCATGATTGATGAGGGTGTCACGGCGTTCGACCGTCATCCGGTCGATGACCTTCTGAATAACCTGCTTTATTACGTCGCGCGTTCGGGTACCGCGGGCGAGCGCATTAGCGAGATTCGTGCTGCATTTAATCTGTCTGAGCTATTGCCCGGAGATGAGCAGGTCGAACACGCGCGCGAGGCGCTGTCGGCACCGAGCGTCAGGTTGATGCATACCGTCGCTGCTGCGATCAGGGAAGACCTTGGACGGGTGAAAGACGTGTTGGATATCTACGCCCGCACAGGAATGAACAAGTCGTCGGAGCTGGTGCCACAACTTGTACTGTTGAAGAAGATCAGTGACACGTTGGGAGTACTCGGGCTCGGTGAACTACGCGGCGATATCGACTGCGAAATTGACCGGTTGAAAGCCGTTGTTGAAAGTGGCGGTGCAGCTCACGACCAGGTAATTCTGGATATTGCATCAACCCTGCTGCGTGTCGAGGATCGTATCGACCGCCAACTGGTGCGTTTGATTGCCCCAGCCACCACGGAAGCGACGGACCAATCCGCCGAGCTGCCGCCTCAGGAGGCCGCCGATTATCAGCAGGTGGCCGAATCAGTGATGCGTGAGTGCATCATCAACCTGGCGCGCATCAAGGAAACTGTGAGTCAGAGTCTTTCTTCACGGGGGCCGTCGTCTCAGGGTCTCGACAGCGTTCCATCGTTAATACGCGGAATCAAAGCGGGTCTGATGATGTTGAACAAGACCCGCGCGATGGAAGTCGTTGAGCGTATCGGCCAGCTCATAACGCTGATCTTGCGTGGCCGCGGGCCGAAACGCCTGGCACAGAAAGAAACTGACCGACTTGCCGATGCGATTGTGAGTATCGAGTACTACATGGAAACCGTAAAGGCCGGCCGCAGCGAGCCTTGGTACATGCTCGACAATGCTGAGGCCTGCCTGTCAGTGCTACGTGATCTCGAGCAACGTTTATTGCAGGAAGAGCAAGACGAGCCGCAGCTTGCTGAGACAATGAAGATGAGTCGCGAGGATCTGCAGGCAGCGGCGGCAGAAGCTATTGCCGAGACGGCGATGCAGGAAACCGAGGTCATGCTGCTACCCGTCGTAGCACAGGATGCCGAGCACCTTGACCCCGAGTTGCTGGAGCTGTTCATCGAGGAAGCCAAGGAAGAGGTTGCATCAATCAAGAGCAACCTGCCTGTGTGGGCGGAATCATCCTACGATATGGAGACCTTGATCACCGTCCGGCGATCGTTCCATACACTGAAAGGCAGCGGCCGAATGGTCGGTGCGGAGCGTATCGGTGAGTATTGCTGGAGTGTTGAAAACCTGCTGAATAGGCTGATAAACCGCACACTGGTGCGCACACCGCCGATGGTGGACTTCATTCTTGATGTGGCCGGTGTGGTTCCCGAGCTGATTGAGCAACTTGAGGTCGGTGCCGACCCAGCGGCTGATATCAGCTTATTGATTGCACGGGCGAATGCGTTTGCGGACGGCGACCCGAACGCAGCGATACTGACGATCCGATCGCAAGAAGAGCCGGCGACTGAGGCCGATGAGCCCGGTCTGGAAATGGACCCGGTATTGCTCGATATTTTTTCGAAGGAAACGACCGGACACATCAAAGTCATTACAGACTACCTTGAGGCATGCGAAGGCCATAAGCCGCCGTTTGACATCACCGACAAGCTGCACCGCGCCTGTCACACCTTGCACGGCAGCGCAAACATGGCCAACGTCGATCGCGGTGTTGCCGTGGCTGGTGTTCTCAATCGTTTCGTACGGCGCATTTATGATTACAAGGTCGGCTTGCAGGAATCGGGTCTCGATGCGTTGCGTACCGCAGCCGATGCAATTACGACAATTGTCGCAGACATTAATCAGCCTGATCGTTCGCGTGCCGACTACACGGCTCTGATTGATCAGCTGACTGACCTTACAAATGCAGTGCAGCAAGAGACTACGGCAGAGCCGGCGCCCGCAGCCGAGCCGGTCGAGGCAAGTGAGGCCGTCGCGGAGGAGATACCCGACGAGACCGAAGCCGAATACGACGCAGAAATTGCTGCGATTTTCACCGAGGAATCAGCTGAATTACTCGAGTCCGCCGACAAAGCACTGTTGGATTGGGTTAAGGACAAGCGCTTGCGCCATGCGATGCGTGAGCTTAAGCGGCACTTGCATACCTTGAAAGGTGGCGCACGTATGGCTGGCATTACGGCGATGGGCAATCTGAGCCATGAACTCGAGACCCTGCTGATCTCTGTGGACGATAAACGGGTCAAAGCGACTCCGGCGGTCGAGGAATTGCTGCAGCGGAGTTTGGACGAATTGCATCGCATGCGGGATGCGGTCATAGCGGGCAAAGCCATAAAAGCGGCGACCGAGCTTACGCGGCGCATCCAACAAACAAACGCGGGCTTTGAGGTTGCTGGCGACGCTGAGGTCGAAATCACGCCTGACGAGAAAGACGTCGAACAGGCCGAACTGACCGAGTTTACAATCGAGCCGGAAGACACGGTCAGTATGATTATCGTCGATACGCCGCTGGCCGAAGAACTGGATCACATCGGTAAGTCTGCAGCAGCCGAAAAGCCGCCAATTGCGGGAGCAGGGACGCTGCCGGAGTCGCAGCCAGGACCGGAACAAGAGCCAGAATCAAGACCGGAAGCCGGAAGTGACCTGACGGAAGAGCCTGCAGCCGAACCGAGGCGCGAACCGCGATTTGCCACGATGGCCGCATCGCATGAGACGGCAAGTGTTCAGCCATTGCGCCAACCGGAGCAGCGTCAGGAATTCGCGCGAATCGATGCTGACCTGCTTGAGGATTTGCTCAACGCCGCCGGCGAAATCAGCATTTACCACTCACGACTCAGTCAGCAGGTCAGTTCAGTCAACTTTCATGTTGAGGAACTCGAGCAAACGATCAGTCGATTACGTGATCAGTTGCGCAAACTTGAGACCGAGACCGAGGCGCAGATCATGCACGGGCACCACGACACGCTCGTTGCACGGGATTTTGACCCGCTCGAACTTGATCGCTATTCGAACATCCAGCAATTGTCACGTGCGCTTGCCGAATCGGCGAGCGACATGGGTAGCCTCAAGGATCTGCTGCGATCTGTGACAGCTGAGGCCGAGAGTCTGCTGGTGCAGCAGTCTCGCGTTACGGCCGAATTGCAGGATGGGTTGATGCGCACACGCATGGTGCCATTTGAGCGCAACGTGCCGCGTTTGACGCGGCTGGTAAGGCAAGCGGCACTGGAAATTGGTAAGCGGGCCGAGCTGGCGGTCGAGGGTGCATCAGGCGAACTCGATCGACAGGTGCTCGACAAGATGTTGCCGCCGTTCGAGCACCTGTTGCGCAATGCCATCGTGCACGGTATTGAAACACCCGGCGAGCGCCAGGCCGCAAACAAACCGGCAATGGGTCGCATTACGATTCGTTTGCACCGGGAAGGCTCCGAAATGGTCATCGATGTTGCGGACGACGGCGCAGGCCTAGACGTCGACGCGATTCGCAGCAAGGCATACGAACTCGACATGTTGAAGCCGGAAAGTAAAGTTTCGGATGAGGAAATCATGGAATTGATCCTCACACCCGGTTTTTCGACGGCTGGAAAAGTCACACAGTCGGCCGGACGTGGTGTGGGCATGGATGTAGTAGCAAACGAGGTCAGGAAACTCGGTGGCTCGTTGCGGATTTCTTCGGTCACAGGTCAGGGCACGAATTTCACAGTCCGTTTGCCCTTTACGCTGGCAATAACCCAGGCCTTAATTGTTCGTGTCGGTGATGAGGTTTACGCATTGCCGCTGCCCTCTGTCGAAGGTGTTGCCCGAATACCACGCGGCGAACTCGAGAATTTGCTGAGTCAGAGTGAGCCAAGCTACGAGTATGGCGAACAGGCTTACAAATTCCGTCACCTCGGTATGTATCTTGGGGGCCAGGCGGCGCAACTGTCCGTGGACGATACCTTTGTACCCATTATTCTCGTCAGGGCAGGCGAATACTCGGCCGCGTTGTTGACAGATGAAATGCTCGCGAGTCGTGAGATCGTGGTCAAATCGGTTGGGCCGCAGCTCACAAGTATTCTCGGCATATCCGGCGCGACGATTCTTGGTGACGGTCGCATCGTCCTGATTCTCGACATCGCAGCACTGGTTCGAACCGGTGCGCCGGTTGTTGAACTCAAGAGTGCGGCGCCGACACCTGTCGATGATCGCCCGCTCGCTCTGGTCGTGGACGATTCAATCACGGTACGGCGCGTCACCGAGCGAATCCTGCAGCGAGGTGGTATGCGTGTCGTTACTGCCAGGGATGGTCTGGATGCGATTGGCGTGTTGCAGGATCACAGGCCGGACATCATCCTGCTCGATATCGAAATGCCGCGGATGGACGGCTACGAATTTGCATCACACATACGCAACGACGACCGCGTGTCGGACGTGCCGATCATCATGATTACGTCGCGTGGCGGTGACAAGCATCGGGCGCGTGCGATTGAGCTTGGCGTCAATGATTATCTGGGCAAGCCCTTTCAGGATGTGCAGTTACTGGATGCGATTCAGCGCCTGCTTGAGGAAAAAGGAATGAGCCTGACGTGACCGCTGCAACGGAAGAGCTTTACAGCCTGCTGGTGCCGCTGGCCGAGGATCGCCTGATCGTCCCGCGTGCCAGCGTCGCCGAAGTCGTACGGTTTTCGAAACCAGACAAGGAATCGGGTGCGCATGACTGGATGATTGGCATCGTCAACTGGAATGGACGGCCGTTGCCGGTAGTGTCCTTCGAAGGCGCGCTTGGCAAGGAGGTGCCGGCGGCGACAGGAAGAACCCGCATCGTTGTTTTTACTGCGACCACAGGGCAACTGAAGTCCGGGTTTTTTGGTGTGATCACCCAGGGGTTTCCGCAGCTCGTGCGCGTCAATCGCGATGTTCTGAAACTTGATGCGACCGAAGGCTGGCCCGAAGGGGCTCCAGTTTTGTGTCGCGTCAAGATGATTAACGAGTATCCGCTGATTCCGGATCTCGAGAAGCTCGAGAGCATGTTGATCACCGAGTCTCTCCAGGCCTAGTCCACGATGAAATTGACGGGCTACTGGCTGTACGCGCAGCCTCTAAGCGCGCATATCGCCCCACATTGATTGAACAACGGCAATTGCGGCGACCGCCGCTGTTTCCGTACGCAGGATTCGCGGACCGAAGGTGACGGCCTTGCAGCCGGTGATCTCGGCGGCGTCATACTCACCGCCGCTAAAGCCACCTTCCGGCCCGATTAGCAAACAAATCTTGGTCGCGGGCGCCGGTATTGATGCGAGCGATGCCTGCGCATTTGGCCGGAGAATCAGATCGATGTCATGATCTTGAGTTCTTGATTCCAGCCAGATCTTGAGTGGCATCGGCATGTCGATCAGTGGCGGACGGGTTCGACCCGACTGCTCGCAAGCGCTCTCAGCAATTTTCTGCCAATGATCGCGCCGCTTGGCGGCGCGGTCGGCGCTGAGCTTGACCCCGCCGTGTTTGGTCAAGACCGGAGACACTCGCTTGACACCCAATTCAGTCGCTTTCTGCACGACAAAGTCCATGCGCTCACCGCGTGACACGCCTTGTACGAGATGCAGCTTCAGCGGTGACTCCATGTTGGTCTCAATTCGTTCGCCGATTGACAGCAGCGACGAATCCTTCGCGATGTTCGCAATCGTTGCTGCGAACTCACTGCCTTCGCCGTTGAATACGCTAAGTGTGTCGCCGACCTGCAGGCGCAGCACGCGGCCGAGATAACGTGTTTGATCCTCGCCCATCGAAATTTCGGAGCCGGGGGCGAGCTTGGCGCGGACATACAATCGGGTATGGGGCATCACGCTTCCTGTTTTTGCCGAAGAGCGTTGACAGCCAACGGTGACAGCGGCGACTATCGTATTTCCGCACTGGGGAGGCAACTCCGGTCCTTATTTAGCACTCCATCAATATCACCTTGAAGGAGTACCGGTCGCAAGATATGCACGAAACTCTTGTTGTTGACACACAAGGCGGGCTGATCGAGCCGGCCAGGCAGTGTACCAGCCCGAATCAGGACGCGCGGCCTGACGGAGCTCAGCCTGAACTCATCGTTGTACATGGTATCAGTTTGCCGCCCGGTGAATTTGGTGGCACAGCGATCGAGGAGCTGTTCACGAATTGTCTCGACTGGGACAGCCATCCGTATTTTGGTCAGATTCGAGGGGCTGAAGTTTCTACACATCTGTTGATTCGACGCAATGCCGAATTGGTTCAGTATGTGCCATTTAATCGCCGCGCCTGGCACGCGGGAGATTCCAGTTTCCGCGGGCGAACCCGGTGCAACGATTTCTCGATCGGGATCGAGCTTGAAGGCGAAGATGAAATACCCTACGAGGAGTGCCAGTACGCTGTACTCGTCAAGGTCACCGTTGCATTATTGCGCGCGTATTCGACGATTTCAGCACGGGATATTGTGGCGCACTACGATATCTCGCCGGGGCGAAAAACCGACCCAGGCCCTGCTTTCGACTGGCTACGATTGTATGATGGGATCAGCAATGGTCAACCTGATTCAGGTGACCACCACTCTCAGGAAAAGTCGAGCTGACATACCATGAATCTAATCGCATTGCTTATCGGTCTGATCATCGAGCGGCTTGCGACGCAGTTGTTCCATTTGCGTCGTCTGCGCTGGCTGGATCGCATTATTGATTCAGGCTTCGGTCTGGCTGAGAGATTCGCAAACTGGCCCGCTCTGATCCCGGTTTTTTTGCTGGCAGTTGTGCTGGTATTGCCAGTATTTGCGATTACGGTCAGTCTGGGCGACGCGCTGTTTGGGTTTCCGTACCTGATTCTCGCGGTAATAGTATTGTTCTTTTCGCTCGGCCCGAAAGATATTGGCGAGGATGTCGGCGAGTACTGCAAGGCCTTGCAAGCAGATGACGATGAGCTTATTCAACAGACGGCAAGAGCTATTGTAGAGGGCGACGTACCAACTGATCCGCGCGAGCGGATTCGCGCAGTCGAAGATGCAGTTTGCATCCAGGCCAACAATCGGCTGTTTGCAGTGGTTTTCTGGTTTGTATTGCTCGGTCCTCTTGGTCCTCTTGGAGCTTGGGCGTATCGGGTCACGGATTTGATTCGCCGTCGCGCCGTGTTTAATTCGGGACGCAATGACAGCGCTGCCGTTTCTTCAACGCATGTGCGAGATGCATCGGTCATGCTTCATAGCTGGCTAGCCTGGATTCCGGCGCGACTGACTGCGATCGGATATGCTGCGGCCGGGCATTTTGATGCCGCACTTGCCGCCTGGCGCACGCCGTCCGAGAATGCTGCCGGGACGCTGTCGGAACACAGCGAAAAGTTGCTCGCGAGGGTTGGCGTTGGTGCGCTTGCCTTGCGTGAGGAAGACGACGAGGATTTGACGGTGCGTGGTGTCCGCGGCGCGAACGCCGCCATCCGACTCGTATTTCGTCTGCTGCTGATATGGGCGGTAGTCATCTCGGCGATGACTCTTTACGGTTTTTCCATATGAGGGCAGGGCATACCTGTGCCTTGCTCGTTGTTTGTAGTTGGTTCGTCGCATGCGGTGATGCGCCTCAACCCGAAGTGTCATCACAGCTTGCTACGCGCATCGTAACGCTGGCCCCGAATCTTACGGAACTCGTCTTTGCCGCCAACGCCGGCGATAAGCTCGTCGGTGTAAGTGCTTATTCTGACTACCCGGCAGAGGCCTTGGAGTTACCGCTGGTCGGTGACGCGTTCGCGGTGGACCAGGAGCAGCTCGCATTGCTGCAGCCGGACCTGTTGCTTGTCTGGCAAAGCGGCACACCGGCACACGTTGTCGACGAACTGATACGCGTCGGCTATCGCGTCGAAGTGATTCGTACGCGGAACCTCGATGACATCGCCGCAGCACTGAGGAGTATTGGTGAGCTAACCGGCCACACAGAGGATGCCGACCGTGTTGCGACCGAGTATGTCGAGGGCTTGCAGTCACTCGCAGATCGTTATCGCGGCAGTGCTTCGCTACGAGTGTTCTATCAGGTATCAAAGCGACCGCTGTATACAATCAATGGTGAACACTACGTCAGTGAACTGATCGAAATTTGCGGTGGTACAAATGTGTTTGTTGACCTTAACGATCTTGCTCCGACGGTTGATGTGGAAGCAGTTATTGAGCGCAACCCGGAAGTAATGCTGGCTACCAGTGATGCAGGTACAAATGCGTTTGATGTCTGGGAGCGGTGGCCGCACGTCGCGGCGAACCGGTACCGAAACCAGTTCCTGATGCCAGCCGATGAGATCGGGCGTGCGACGCCAAGAATACTCATTGCCGGGGAGGCCGTGTGTAATGCGCTGCACACAGCTCGACAACGGCGGGCGGCTTTTGAGGCGGCTCAATGAGCGGCGACATAGATATCCGCCCCGCGGTTTCTGCGGATATTCTGCCGGCCCGTGCGTTGCTGTCGGCAGCAGCCCTGCCGGTGGAGGACCTGTACCGAGAACTCTTCGCGGGATTTCTCGTGGCCGCAAAGGCAGACGCAGTGGTCGGGTTAATCGGGCTCGAAGCATTCAGCAAATTTGGCTTGTTGCGTTCGCTCGTTGTCGATCCGACCTGCCGGGGACTGGGTTTGGGCCGGAAACTGGTTCGCGAACTTGAGGCGGTGGCTGGTGAGCAAGGCGTGGAAGAGGTGTGGTTGCTGACGATTGATGCCGATGCATTCTTCGCCCAACTCGGTTATGCGGTCAGTGGCCGAGACCGTGCGCCTGCGCTGATTGCCAATACGGCAGAATTCACCAGCCTGTGTCCTGGTGACGCGGTGTTGATGAAGAAATCTATCGGCGTGGGTTGAGACAGGGCTGGCGCATTGTCAAATGAGGCCGACTCAGGGCCGGTCACGATTCCATAGCACTTCCCGTGCGGATTCGCCGCGGCCAAGTACGCGCGCGACGACAAACAGAAGGTCGGACAGGCGATTGAGATACTTGAGAGCTTCAGGGCGTACGGCCTCGACACCGGCTAGCGTACTGACGCGACGCTCCGCGCGACGCACGGTCGTCCGCGCCAGGTGACAGGCAGCGGTAGCCTGGCCACCACCAGGCAAAATGAAATCCTGCAGCGGTGGGAGGTCGCCGTTTAAGTTGTCAAGGTCCGCTTCGAGCCGACTAACGAACTTCTCGGTCACGGCGCTGTGACCTGGTATGCAGAGTTCGCCACCAAGTTCAAAAAGGTCGTGTTGCACCGCCGTCAGGCATTCGCGAATTCCTGGCGGGATCGACTTCGCTGCCAGGACGACACCGATCGCGCTGTTGGCTTCATCGATGGCGCCGTAAGCCTCGACTCGTGCGCTGTCTTTGGCGACGCGGCTGCCGTCACCAAGGCCGGTCGTGCCGTCATCGCCGGTTCGTGTGTATATCTTGCTGAGCCGATTACCCATTCGGGACTTGCCTTATTCAGTTCGCAGAGTGATCGAACTACGATAGGCAGGCGGTCGGTTGCAGTCAAGCCGCCAGAATACCGCTTGAGCCTTTGCCAACGAGCGGCCATAGTAATGACGTTCGTTATGGCCGACTGTCAGGATACTCAGTGGAATCGCCAACCCCAAAATGTGAATCAATGCACTTGCGTGTTGCGCTCGAAGCTGCGCGTGCGGCGGCGGAAATCAGCCGCAAGTACTACACAGGCAATTTCACCGTAAGGACCAAAGATGACATGACGCCAGTGACGCAGGCTGATGTCGAATGCGAACAGGCGATCCGCCGAATGATTCTCGAGCAGTTTCCGTAGCATGGCTTTATTGGTGAGGAAACGGTACGCACAAAAGGGGACGCTGAATATCTATGGCTCGTCGACCCGATTGACGGGACCAAGAGCTTCGTTCGCCAATACCCGTTCTTCTCAACTCAGATTGCCTTAATGCAGGCGGGCGAGATCGTCCTGGGCGTGTCCAGCGGTACGATGATCGATGAACTGGCCTGGGCCGAGAAAGGCCTCGGTGCCTGGTTGAATGGCGAACGACTGAGCGTCAGTGATATCGATGACCCGAGTCGGGCTGCTGTCTCGACGGGTAATCTGAAGTCCCTCGCCACAAGTGATGGCTGGCAAGCGCTTGGTGCGCTTGTTGCCCGTGCTGACCGAATTCGTGGTTATGGCGATTTCTACCATTACCATCTTCTTGCGGCTGGCAAGATCGAGGCGGTCGTCGAGTCAGACGTCAACATTCTCGATATCGCTGCGCTGTCGCTTATCGTCACCGAGGCGGGCGGAGTGTTCACTGATATGAACGGTAATGCCCCTGACCTTGAAATTCGTTCCGTGTTGGCAGCAAATCCATCGTTGCACGCGCAGTACCTGGAACAGTTACAGGGCTTCGTCGCCTAGCCCGGACTTCTTCAATAAACTGCAACTAGCCGGCACCGGCCTGTTCGTCTGCTGGAATGAATAACTTGCGTGCATGCCATGCAACCGATTCCATTGGTGTCGCGTACAGCTCGCTCAATCGGGCTTCGTTCAAAATATCACCACAATCGCCGAGTTCCCATCGCCCATCGCCATACAACAACAGGCAGCGATCGGCATAGCGTACGGCGAGATTGACGTCGTGCAGGCTCGCAATCACGGTTGCGCCGTCGTCCGCTGCGCGCCGAAATACGCGTAGGGCGTCAAGCTGGTGTTCCGGGTCGAGGTGATTGGTGGGTTCGTCGAGCAGATAAACATCGGGTGCCTGCGTCAGAACCTGGGCAACGGCCAGGCGCCGCCGTTCGCCGCCGGACAACGTCAGGATGTCTCTCGATGCCATTGCGCCGAGTCCCATCGTTTTTAATGCGTCTTTCGCGATCGCAAAATCTTGCGCAGATTCCCAGTTTAGCCGACCGATGTGCGGGTGGCGGCCAATCAGCGCAGTATCGAGCACGGTCGCAGGGAAAATGTCTTCTGTGAGCTGCGGCAGCAGCGCCAGGTGGCGAGCAATAATCCGGCGTCGGGTGGCAGAGATATTGTGGCCGAGCAACGATACGCCGCCACTGTCCGGATCACGCAACCCGGCCAATGTCATCAGTGTCAGAGTTTTGCCCGCGCCATTCTGCCCAAGCACAGCGATGACTTCACCCCGGCAGGCGTTGAGCGTAAGTCCCTCGACCAGCAGCCGTCCCGGCACGCGAATACAGATGTTGTTGCAGGCGAGCATGGAATGACTGTCGGAGCGCATTGCGGCAGCGTAGCTCAGCTACTGCCCGAGAAAAAGTCGATACGCCAACGTTTGATATATTCAGGCTAGTCTGTCAGGCCAATTTCCTGTGCGGTCACAGGCCCTATGAGCGCGTACTTCAGACTCTGCGGAGTGACAGCATCGTCTTCGGAAAGCGCGATGCGTCCGCCCATTATTTCGGCGTAACGTTGTGGAAAAAGCGGTACCCGGTCTGGTTCTGCCAGACCGTCAGGCACATTGGGCTGGCCGTTGGTAGCGTCATACCGGTCTATTGCGCCAAGCGTATGCAAGAACTCGTGCGCAATAATGACGTTATTGCTACCTGAGTTACGCCGGCTTGCATAAGCATTGACAATACCGACCATTCCCTTTTGCAAACCAATGGAATTTTCGAGTAGAGACCCGTAGTCGGGCCGGTGGTAGCGCACGAAGATACGTACATCTGGCTCAATGTTGTCCTGGTCGTCGGTCACTCGTGACGCCCACCAGCGCATTTTGAGCGACCAGAGCATTACGCCGACCACACCTGATTCGATATCGATCGCGGGCGGCTGCTCCGTGACCGCTTGACCGAGCTCTATGCGCAGTGGACGATCCAGTGTCTTGCCGTAACGTTCGGTTTCTCGTGAAAAAAAAGACTCAACCTGTTCAAAAACTCGTGTATCCAGGGCCGCAATGTAGCTTGTACTTGCGTCGCTACCGTCCGCATTGATTGGATAGACTCTCACCCACAAACTGTTATTCCAGTCAGTGCTGCGCGCCTGGGTCAGCCAGGTATTGGCGGCCACGACGAACAGGATGACCAACAGGACAGTAATACGAGCGACTTTGAACATAGGGCCGATTAGACCAGCAATTTACTCACGCGGCCGCGAACCATGTCGCAAGACGCCTGCTGCTCGGCCCGGCAAGCCTGTGGTGTGACGCCCATTGTCAGAGCTCGGGTGACTGTCGAATGCTCGTCGTTTGTTCGAAGCTGTAAGCGATCTCGATCAGTATCTTCTCACTGTAGGCTGCGCCGATGAAGGACACGCCAATCGGCAGGCCCGATACATACCCGGCAGGTACGGTGATGGTCGGATACCCTGATACAGCCCCGAACGACGAACTGCTGACGCCACTGAAATTGTCGCCGTTAATATGGTCGGTCATCCATGCCGGACTGTTGGTCGGCGCGATCAGCGCATCGAGTTGATGCTCGGCGATTGCATTATCGATGCCGCTTGTTGCGATCCGCTTGCTGGTGCGCAGTGCCTCGAGATAGATCTCGTCGCTCAGCGGGCCCTTGGTCTCGGATAATCGCAAAATGTCCTGACCGAATATAGGCATTGCAGACTCTGCGTTAGCCTCATTGAAGCTGATGACCTCGGCGAGCGTTTTCACCGGCGCACCGGATTGCTCGAAGTAACTCCTGAGACCGGCCTTGAATTCGTACAGCAATACTTCGTAGGAAGCCGCTCCCATTCCTTCCGTATCGATGTTGACCGGATCGATAATCTCGGCACCCGCTGCCTCCAGGGCCTCAATGCTCGCCTCGAATATCGCTTCGACTTTGGGGATTTGACCCGACCCGAAGTAGGTACGAATTACGCCAACTCGTTTTCCTCGCAAACCGTCAGCGGTCAGGTTGGCCGTGTAATTTGTATCAACTGCATCAATCGTGGGCGCCGCCGAATCGTCCGGATCGATACCGGTCATCGCACTGAGCAGAAATGCTGCGTCGCGAACCGTGCGGGCCATCGGGCCCGCGGTGTCCTGGCTGTGGGCAATCGGAATGATGCCGCTGCGGCTGACGATGCCTATGGTCGGCTTTATACCAACGATGCCGTTGATTCCTGCCGGACAAACAATCGAGCCGTTTGTCTCTGTGCCGATGGCCACCGCTGTCAGGCTGGCCGCTACGGCGACACCTGAGCCACTGGACGATCCACAGGGGTTACGAGCGAGGTCGTAGGGGTTCCTGGTTTGTCCGCCGATGCTGCTCCAGCCGCTTGAGGAATGTTCGGAGCGAAAATTAGCCCACTCACTGAGGTTGGATTTGCCGAGAATAACGGCGCCCGCATCACGCAGGCGACTTACAAGAAATGCGTCTTCGTTGGCAACATGGCCGGCGAGGGCCAGCGAGCCAGCCGTCGTGTGCATGCGATCCGCCGTATCGATGTTCGCTTTGAGGACAATCGGAATGCCATGCATGGGACCGCGGGGGCCTGATTCCTTCCACTCCTCGTCGAGTGCCCGCGCGATTTGCAGTGCGTCAGGGTTAAGTTCGATGATTGCGTTCAGTTCTGGCCCATTCCGGTCGATCGCTGCGATGCGATCGAGATACCAGCTGACGAGTTGCTCGGAGCTCAATTCGCCGCGCTGCATTTGATCATGCAGATCGGCGATGCTGGCCTCCTCATAGTTGTCCGGTTCGGCACCGCATGCAGTGAGCAGCAGACAAAGGACGATCAGGTAAGTGCGTCGCATGGCCGTTCTCCGTAGGACATCGTCTGCGAGACTAAAATGGTGACCCGGTGACTGCAAGCGCCCGACCGCCACCCCGGGTCGCGGGCGGACGCCATTGAGAAAACGCGGTCTTCTACAAACGGTTAGTCCGCCTTGCGAAACCGCAATACAAAGCGATCAGTCTTGCCGCGGATTTCCGGGGCAAATACGAGCTTACCAAGGTCGTCATCGGGATTGCGTAACAGGTCGCTGCTGGCGTCCAATTGAAAACCCGCCGCCTGCATGTCTGCGATTACGATGTTACGGTCTATGCGGTGAATCGTGGTGCCGGTTTCACTTGGTGCGCCTTCCTCGGCGTAGTGATCGACGATGCCGATAAAGCCGCCGGGCTTCAGGCTCTGTTTCAGTTCCGCCAACATCCTGGGCCCATCAATCAAAAGCCACCCGTGTTCCAGATTCTCATGGTAAATGTCGTGATAGGAAAGGATCATCGTTATCGCATCGAATTGTTCGGCGTCGAGTACAAGCTCGTTATTTTCTGCCATTAGCACCTCGGCATTTGCGATGCGATTGTCCGCGAAGCGGGCCTCGAATTCATCGCCCACAAAACTGAGGTAAGCGCTGTTTGAATGGGCGACGACTTTGCCGCCGTCAGCTACCACGTGTGAAATAATCTCTGTGTAGTAGCCGCCACCAGAGAACAGGTCGAGGACAGTCATTCCGGGTTCGAGGCCAAGAAACTCGAGCACCTCGGCCGGCTTTCTACCGGCGTCGCGTTCTCGATCGGCATCGGGACGCGTTGGGCTTGCGACGGCGTCGGTGTAAATGGATGAGTTGACTACAGCTGCTGCCACAGCCGGAGCGCCAGACTCGGTTTCAGTATCTGCAGCCTGTTGGCCGCACGCCGTTACCGCGAGAGCCAGCACAAAATAAGCGAATAGTTTCTTCATTGCTGTTCCTGTTTGATTTGTAGAGATCGGACAATACTCATGCTCGGACAGTGTGATTCTCGCATAATGCGCTCTGACCCGGGCTGTCTGGATGACGATGTTTGCGGACAATAAAAAGCCCCGCGGCAAAAGCGGCGGGGCTCAGATCTCTTTTTTTCAAAAGAGGTAACTGCGAAATTCGATAACCGGATACAGATATTTTATCTTAGTTGGATCTGGATCTTGTTGTTTTTGTAATTATTATTCTTCTGGCGTCTAAATCCTGTAGGTATCCATTTTGCGTTAGCGACCGCAGTTACACTTCGCTTGGGCTGGGTAATAAAAGCAAGACCTGTGCCAACAGGACAAGAGGTGTCATGAATTCAGAGATTTAGCATCAGGGAAAACCAGCCAGCCAGTCGATGCGGCCTGAATTCGTAAAGAAAACCGACATAATTATCGTGCCGCAGTTAACTCGATTTGCAGACAACATCCCCTAACACTTTGAAAATAAAAGACATTTGGTGACGCATCATCGCACGGTGCTGGTCATGAGCGCGGCTGCACGGCAATGGTTATGTTCAATTGTCAGATTGTGCGACCAATGGCCCGAATTATTGGGCGAGTTGTCAAAATATTCGACGTTTGCGACGTGCTGGGGCCAAACAGACCGTCGATCGAGGCTATTCCCTGGGTGGCTCAGCCCGCTCTATGAGCCCAATGGTGCTAAAGAAGCGACCATTGCGCACGACGGCAACGACTTTTTGTGCGTCGTTAATGTTGGTAAGCGGGTCACCGTCGACCAGCACCAGGTCAGCCTTACCGCCGATCGCTATGCGCCCCAGCCGCAGTCCGAAGCCTAGTGCAGCCGAGACGTTGATGCCGGCTGTCCGTAGAACCTGTTGCGTATGGAGTCCGGCTTGTTTGAGGGCCCGAAGTTCGGCGTGCAATGCTATACCCGGGGGCAAGCCGTTTGGTTTGCTGCCTAGCACGATGGTCGACGCTACGTGAGCTAGCTGAGGTCGTACAGGAAAGCGGCGCATAACGGTATCGTGTGTGCGCAGCAAATGTGCCTGGCGTGATTGAAGCAATGCTGCCAGATCGGGAGTCTGGGCGTCGGCGAGACCGGACACGATCGTAATAGTAGTGGTTCTGTTGGCCAGTCGGATGTCGTCATAACGCAGACTGCCGGGGGATGCCGGCATGGATTCGACACCCAGCAACATTGTGGCACCGGATCCAAGCCCCACCTGCCAGTTATCTGCCAGGACTGGCACACCCAGCGACAGCCAGCTTGCCACGTCTGCGCGACGTTTGAGGCCGGCGGTCATGTCGCCAGAGAGCGTAACAAGCCAGGGGAGTTCAGTGCCTGTTTGAGCTGTTGCAATGTCGCTCACGGACAGCAGCCGTGGGCCGGGCATGTCCTGCCCGGACCAGCGCCGATTCAACGCTTCGCTGTTTGCGTGATCGGCAACCAATGTTGTAACGCCATATGAAAGCAGCAATGGGCCCAGGCTCTCGCCGGCGTCGCCTGGCAGCGCAGCGTAGCCGTCGATAAACCCGGGCAGGGCCGTCAGATTGCCCATGTCGATAACGCCCGACCGTTCACGCTGCTGTTCAACGGCGACAATCTGACCGCCGTCGATGACGATGTCCAGCCCTTCGCGGTAGCCGCCGCCGATGCCATCAAACATGCGGCTAACCCGGATGACCAGCTTGCCGTTGGGCTCATCAAAGCTGGGCAACTCGCGATGCGGACGCTGCACCGCATGTTCCACTTTTTCGTGTCGAATGGTCGCACGAAACGGTACAGTAGTTGATGTCCAGGAATTGAAAGGTCGTTTGCGAATGACGCCGTTGGCCGCGTACAGCATTTGTTGTCGGTCGAGCCAGGTGACGGGCGCCACAAAGAAATCCTCATCGCTGACCAGAGTACGAATTAGCAGCGGATCCGACAATACGACCATGTCGATCGACAGACCCTCGTCACCGTGGCGCAAAAAAGTAATCAGGCTGCCATCGGGTCGCCACGATGGTGCCGACAATCGCAGCGCTGATGTCACCAGCACCTCGTCGGGCAGCCCGTGGCGTCGTAGCATCAGCGACCACTGGTCGTCTATGCGATGAACATACGTAAGATCGCGACCGTCGGCGGACCAGGTCGGCTCGGTCTCGTCACCGGGCTGGTGACTGATTCGCCATGTCAGTCCGGTGGGCAAGTCAATTTCCCAGAGGTCGAAGGCGCTGTCCCTGCGGTCCGACGAGTACACCAGTCGCTCGCCGTCGGGGTGCCAGTCGGGGTGCTGATCTTGATACCGGCCGTCGCTGATGGTTCGCGCTGCCTCGTCATCAAATCGATACAGCCATAGTTGGTCCTGACTGCCAGAGCGAGCCTGATAAACGATGGATGTCGAGTCGGGCGACCATTTCGGTCGGCGGGCTGGCAGCGGGCCGTCAGTCAACGCAACGGTTTGACCTCCCGGTGGTGGGACGATCCAGATTCCGCCTAATAAGTCGATTGCCAGGCGACCGTCGGATGCCGCATCGACCGACAAATTGGTGCCCTGCGTCAGCGTAGTCTGCGCATGCAGCGCGCCCGCGGTCGTCAACAGGGCGATTGCGGCCAGGCGCAGCAACCGGCTATCGGTCCGCACGGATCGTTCGCAGAGCACCGTCATCGGCCTCAATGGTGATTCGCATAGCCTGACAGCAAACCTGGCAGTCTTCGAAATAGATCTGCGATCCGGCGGAGATATCAACAATGATAGTGATCATCTCTCCACATGAAGGGCAGCTGATACGACTTTCTGGCAGCCAATCCGTCATTGCCTGAGATGCCGACTCAGGGTTGCAGGCGAATGCCGGACCATGCGCCCGTTGAAAATACATGATCCGATTTGCGCACCAGAGTTCGTTGCCAACGCGCACGGTCGTGAATCCTGTCCTTACCTTCCAGCCACAGTTCTACACGTTGTGCCCAGACCCGAACGCCACCCCAATGCGGCGGTCTTGGAATTATTGGCCGGTCATCGACGGCTACGGACTTAAGGTTCATGGCAACATCAACGCCGAGTTTCATGGCTCGCCTGCTGACTTGTGCAATTAGTGCTTTTCGCGACTCCAAAGGCGAGCTCTGGTCGCTGCCCCATGCGCCCAGCTTGCTGCCCCAGTCGCGGGTTGCGAAATAGGCGTCACTTTCATCAAGGGGCGAGAGCACCGCCTGACCTTCGATACGCACCTGCCTCCCAAGCGCATCCCAGTGAAATACGAGCGCAACGTTTGGATTTCGGGTTAATTCTCGTACCTTGTCAGACCTGTAATTTGTGTACAGCACGACGTAGCCAGGATCAGCAACGAACTTCTTGCACAGGACCATGCGCGCTGATGGTTGCGCGGTATCGCCCACGGTGATGAAGGCCATCGAGCCGGGATTACGCTGTAACGACTTTTCCGTGGCTTCGTCCAGCCACGCCTCGGCCCAGTGCATCGGGTTATCGGGAAGCTCTGTCGGTAGCCTCGATGCCAGGTACGGGTTACTCACCATTGTCTCCGGTCATCGGCCGGATTATTGCCGACCGCAAAACGCGGAGACTATCAAAGGCACCGCCAGGGATCACCCGTCACCGCAATAGACGACACCTTCTCGGCGCGGATCGGCTGCGGCCTCGAGTCCGCCAGCGGCATCGCAACTCACTGCTCCGATTCCGCCGAAGTACATATTGAGGTCAGGAAAAACCTGCACGGGCATATCGACTGCGGGCAAATCGAGGCCCGCTTCGGCCATCAGACGATCGGCGTCGCCGCTGGTATCGACGTGGACACGCGGATGTGCGATGGCGTCCACCAATGGCATCTCCATTCGCATGTAATTGATGAGAAACTGATGTAAGGCGGTGGTTATCCTGTCGGCGCCCGGCGAGCCGACGGCGATGATCTGGCCACCGTGACGCGCGACGCTCGGCGCCATGTTCGAGGGCAGGCGCAAGCCCGGCGGTCCGGCCTGGAGCCCGCGTCGATTGAGTTCGAGCTCACCGAGGCAATTGTTGAGCCAGAGCCCCGTGCCTGGCGGCATCTCACCGGACCCGTAGCCCGAAGATGCAGTAATCGCACAACCAAAGCCACCGTCGTCGACGACTGACGTATGCACAGTCGATGCCGATGCCCATCGTGTGACCAACTGCCCGCTGCGAGCGGACTCGAGCATGTCTGCCGCTGCAGCGCCGACGTCATCGGCCAGGTCGAGATGTCGTTGGCGAAAACGCAGTGCCGCACGTTGCACGCGAACCAGGCTTGCGAGTGCGTCACGGTTCCAGCTGCGTAATGGCAAGTCTGCACAGGCAAGCAGCATTGCCACCAGCACTACTCCGCCGACCGCCGGTGGAGGATTGCTCGCAATCGTCCATGGGCCGACGTCAACAGTCAGTGACGGCCGCTCGATCGCGCAATAGTTTTTGAGGTCCTCGGCCGTCAACATGCCATTGCCGCCACGCACATGTGTCGTCAGCGCCCGCGCGATATCGCCCGCATAAAACGTGCGAGCTCCTTCTTCGGAAATTGCAGTCAGCGTGTCTGCAAGATGTGGCACGACGATCAGGCTACCCGCATCACGAAGCGAGCCATCACTGTTATGCAAGGCAGCATGACCGTCGCCACAGCGCCCGAAAATACAGTCACCGGAATAACCGAGGTAATAGTGACATGCTGCGGGCAGTGGAAAGCCATCCCGTACGGCCGCGATCGTCGGCGCGAACAAGTCCTTCCAGCGCACCCGGCCGTAATGTTTCCAGGCGCTTTCCAGTGCCGCCAGAGTGCCCGGGACAGCGACCGAACCCGGGCCGACGAGAGTTGTCAGGCTGCCACCGTAGTCCATCGAGACACTATCGGTGCTGTGTTCGCGATTCCCGTCGGGCAGCCCGGCACCTGGCACGGTAACGTTACCGTCGATTGTTACGGGGTCTGCGCCCGGAGCCCAGATCGTAACGAAGGCACCGCCGGCCAGCGCGCAGACTCCGGGTTCAGTGTTCATCGCCAGAATCGCTGCTGCCAACCCACAGTCGACGGCATTGCCGCCGAGCTCTGCAACTTCTGCAGCGGCGTGGGCGGCGAGTTGTGACGTCGTTGCAACGGCGATTTTAGTCACGGGTACCCTCGCGGCGCTCGATCGTCATCCAGCTCGCTGACGCTAGAAGTGGATAACCGTACGGATGCTCTTACCTGCATGCATAAGATCGAAAGCCTTGTTGATATCTTCTAGCGGCATCGTGTAGCTGATGAACTCATCAATCATGATCTCGCCACGCAAGTATTGATCGACCATGCCGGGCAATTGGGAGCGGCCCTTGCAGCCGCCGAATGCGGTACCGCGCCAGACGCGTCCTGTAACAAGCTGAAATGGACGCGTCGAGATTTCCCGGCCGGCCCCGGCAACACCGACAATCACCGACTCACCCCAACCCTTGTGGCAGCATTCGAGTGCCGACCGCATCAGGTCAACGTTGCCGACACACTCGAAGGAGTAGTCGACTCCGCCAGCGGTTACGTCAATGACGACGTCGGCAATTGGTGCATCGTAATCCTGCGGGTTCAACGTGTCGGTTGCACCGAGCTGTTTGGCCAGTTTGAATTTTTCAGCGTTGATATCGATCGCGATGATACGCCCGGCCCGGGCCATCGTGGCGCCCTGAATCACACTCAGTCCGACGCCACCAAGGCCGAAGACAGCGACAGTTGCACCGGGTTCAACCCTGGCCGTATTGAGCACCGCTCCGATTCCGGTCGTGATGCCACAGCCGAGCAGGCAAATTTTCTCAAGCGGAGCCTCGGCGTTGATCTTGGCCACACTGATTTCGGGCAGCACCGTGTACTCACTGAACGTTGACGTTCCCATGTAGTGATGAACAGTCTTGCCGTTGCACGAGAAGCGGGAGGTGCCATCCGGCATAAGCCCCTGTCCCTGAGTCACACGAATGGCCTGACACAGATTGGTCTTGCCGGAAGTACAAAAATCGCACTCACGACATTCGGGCGTATAGAGTGGAATAACGTGATCGCCTGCCCTCAACGAGGTCACGCCCGCACCAACTTCCTCTACGATCGCGCCACCCTCGTGTCCGAGCACAGCCGGGAATATTCCCTCCGGGTCTTCACCCGACAACGTAAACGCATCGGTATGACAGACACCTGTTGCTACATTGTGCAGCAGGACTTCGCCGGCCTTGGGGCCCTGCAGTTCAAGCATTTCTATCTCGAGTGGCCTGCCTGCTTCCCAGGCAACTGCGGCACGTGCCTTCATCGGTATCTGGCTCCGTTTGTGTGATCGCGAGATTGCACCACCGATATTCGCATGATTGTTCAACCGCTGACAGAGCCGAGTTGGCCAGCCGCAGCGCAGGTGTTCATTTTTCGTTCATAAAACTAATTAAAACAATCGCTTGCCTTCAGCCGGGGTTCATTCCACAGCACCTAATCTGGAGCCACATTGAAACAAACCGGAGATCATCATGAAACAGGTAATTGGAGCGTACATTCTTATGGGCAGTTTACTGCTGTTCGACGTTACGCCCGCACTGGCGCACGATGCCGGCCGCAACTTCTACTATCAGCCAAATCACCATCGTCTTGCCGACATACGCAGACACAACATGCCTGTCTGGCTCAAGCGCGACCATGGTTTCAGGAACTGGTACAGGCATTCGTCACTGCAAAGAAACCGTAATCTGACGTGGTTGCAGTTACACGAGATTTTTCGTTGGGAACAATCGTACCTTGGGCACCGTTACGAACGGCCGCACCATTACTATGGTGGCCGCAACCATCGAAATCACGATTGGTATCGGAAGTACTGGCGGAACAAGCAGCATCGATACGGCAGGTATCGTCGCGATTTGGACAGGCGCCACTGGTCCGGATAATTCACCAGTCCGCCGCGCTCTCGCTTGGTCTTTGATCACCTGACGGATTTTCTGCTTTCGAAAATAGACACCGTGTTCAATGGACTACAGCCATGAATAATGGCGGCAGGTTCTCAGCCGACTACCAGAGGTCTTCAACAAGCGGCCCGACAGGCATCGTAGGCCGGTCTTTTTCTCAACGATCGGCTTGCTGCGTCTTACAGGTTTACTGCAAACTGGAAGCTTGTGACCTGTGGATATCCGAGACGAGCCTGATGAACCTCGATAAGTTGCGAAATAACCTGTCGGCTGTCGATAAGCAGCTGGTCGAACTGATTGCCCAACGCCAACGCATTGTCGGCGAGATCGGACGAAACAAGCTTCTGTCCGGCGCCGGAACGCGTGACTATGCTCGCGAGAAGGATGTACTCGACATGGGACGCGCGCAGGCTGTTGAACAGGGTATTGACCCTGATCTCGCTGAGAATGTCTTGCGGCAACTCATTCAATCATCCCTGGCCAGTCAGGAAAGAGATCGCGTGATCGCCGAAGGCAAAGGCGATGGTCGCCGGGTTCTCCTCATTGGAGGCGCGGGCAAGATGGGTGGCTGGTTCGCCGAGTTCTTTGCATCCCAGGGATACGCAACGACTATCGCGGATTCCAGATTGACGGACGGTCCCGGGCAATATCGCAACTGGACTGATGCAGGAGTGGACTATGACGTCATTGTCGTCGCTGCGCCACTTGCTGTATCGGGCCGCATTCTGGCGCAATTAGCAGTGTTGAAACCAAGCGGGCTGATCTTTGATATTGGTTCACTCAAAGCGCCGTTGATCGATGGCTTGCGAGAATTGCGCCAGGCAGGATGTCGCGTTACCTCGTTACATCCCATGTATGGACCGGAATCTCGCTTGCTGTCCGGGCGCCACCTGATTTTTTGTGATGTCGGATCAGAGCAGGCAACAGTCGCGGCCAAGGAGCTGTTTGCCGCGACTATGGTGGAGCAGCTCGACATGAGCCTCGATGACCATGATCGGTTGATCGCCTATGTGCTGGGATTGTCCCACGCGCTCAACATTGCGTTCTTCACAGCGCTCGCTGAGAGCGGTGAAGCCGCAGCAGAACTTGCGCAGATGTCATCTACGACATTCGATGCGCAATTACTCGTGTCTGCGGCCGTCGCCCAGGACAATCCGTATCTGTATTATGAGATTCAGAGCCTCAACAAGTTTGGACTGGATCCACTTGACGCGCTGTGCGCGGCGGCGCAACGCATTCGCGATGTGGTAGCTGGCGGCGACGAAGAGGGATTCGTAGGGCTCATGCAAAGAGGTCAGGACTATCTGGCCCTGCGGGACTGATTATCTGGTCGCGACGGCTCCAGCGACGTTAGCGGCAGATTCTGGTAAAAGACGCGGTAGTCGACAGACGGACGGCAGCGCATGCAACCTTCAACGCAAGCGGAAATGGAGCTTTCTGCAGAGCTCCAGGCAAACAAGCGCAGGCTTGAAGAGCTGACGGCGGAGGTTGCGAGGAATGACGACAAGATGCGGCGTTCGCAACAGCGTGAGCTGAACCTGCTGCAGGCAGAAGGACTCGACGACCTGTTGCGCGAAATACTCGACGGGCTGCGATTGAGCTACGGACTGCAATACGTCAGCCTCGTTCTGTGCGACCCGGATCACGATATACGCCATCTGTTATTGGCGGGCGGGACGCCTGCGGAAGGCTATGAAAACCTGCTGATGGTTGAGTCATTGGCCGGACTCGCTCCGCAGTATGTTGCGCTGCGCCGGCCCTGGTTGGGCAGTTATTCGGGCTTTGACCATCAATTGGTTTTTCCGGGTGCGTCCGGACTTGCGAGTGTTGCGATGATTCCCCTGGCACATCGGCGCAAGCTGATCGGCAGCATCAACTTCGGTAGTAGCGAAGTAGCGCGATTCACGCGCGATCATGCCACTGACTTTCTCGAACATCTGGGCGTGATTGTGTCTTTTTGCATCGAGAATGTCGTCAATCGTGCACGGCTGTTGCGCAGCGGCTTCACTGATGTTCTTACAGGGTGGCATAACCGGCGTTATCTGCAGGTTCGCCTCAAAGAAGAGCTGGCGCGGGCACGTCGCGACACCAATCACCTCGTATGCATGATGCTTGATGTCGATCACTTCAAGGACGTCAACGATTCCTGGGGGCACGCGGCAGGAGATTCCGTATTGCAGGAGTTGGCGCAACGCATCGATTTACAGGTTCGAGCCAGCGATGTGGCGGCACGATATGGCGGGGAGGAGTTCATTGTGCTGCTGCCGAATACTGACAACAGCTCCGGCGTATTGCTGGCAGAGCGTGTGCGGCGGTCGATTTCTGCGTCACATTTCGACTTGCCATGCGGTGAATCGATCCCGATAACAGCGTCGATTGGCATTGCCGGAGTGCGGCCCGACCCAGGAACCAGTGATCTCAAGACTCTTGGTGACTCGTTGATCGCACGCGCGGACGTTGCGTTGTACCGGGCTAAGTCCGGCGGTCGTGATCAGGTCGCCGTCGACGAAACATGAGAACGGCCGCTAGACCGGTTGGCGCCGGTCGCGACTCTTGCTCATAAGCAGCAGAAACAACGGCACACCAATGGCGGCCGTCAGCGCGCCGACCGGCAGTTGCCGCGGAGCCAGAACGGTGCGTGCTAGCGTATCAGCGATGATCAGCAAGGTGCCTCCGGCAAGCGCGGATGCAGGCACCACAATACGGTGATCGTTGCCTGCAATGAGCCGCACGAGATGGGGCACCACAAGTCCGATGAAACCAATGACGCCGACTGTTGTAACCGAGATTGCCGTGGCAAGCGCTGCCGCGCCAAAGATCAGATAACGAAAGCCGGTTACGTGGACGCCGACAATAGCCGCCTGCAATTCACCTCGTGCCAGCACGTTGAGGTGCCGTGCGACGATGGTTGCCCCGCCCGTCAATGCAAGTAGCAGCCACAGACAGCGCGCTGGCTCATAGGCAAAACTGAGGTCGCCCATGAGCCAGAACAGCATGCCGCGCAGATTCTGGTCGGGGCTAAGCGCCAGCAGCAGCGTCGTCGCCGCGCTGAACCAGGCTGCGAGCACTACACCGGTCAGCAACAACCGCGCCGGTGTCCAGCT